>Ga0208769_1000323_pt1 | contig 24317 bp, 18 predicted proteins | sample AntAceMetag02UKC_FD_184768 | JGI IMG/M metagenome (GOLD analysis project Ga0208769, IMG submission 184768) | Saline lake microbial communities from Ace Lake, Antarctica- Antarctic Ace Lake Metagenome 02UKC (SPAdes) (version 2) | ecosystem: Environmental > Aquatic > Non-marine Saline and Alkaline...
CCATTATGGTATCCCTCTTGACGACACTAAAGAATTCTTGGTTGATACTTCCTGGAGGCTTGATAAAAAAGTCCTGTTTACAGAGGCATCGTACCTCAGATATTTATATGATGAAGGCCGTAGTAATATCAGGGAAGTTATCCCTGGTCAAGAACGTCGTGAGATGGTTCTGTCTATCGGTCGTCGTTCAGGTAAGACGATGTTGTCTGCTGCCATTGCAGCTTATGAAACCTACAAGTTAATCTTAAAGGGTGATCCTCATAGTTATTATGGGATTATGCCTTCTAACCCTATTCAGATCATCTCCATTGCTACGGATAAAGATCAGGCAGGAATCCTGTACCAGGATGTGTCTGGTCATTTTAGAGCTTGTGACTTCTTTGGTCCTTATACGGCCAATAACACGATGTCATATGCACGGTTCCAAACTCCGAAGGATATTGATAAGTACGGCAGATATTCTCAAGACCCCACTGCAAGAGCTTCTCTGAGAGTTACGTTCCGGTCATGTATTGCTAAAGGTCTTCGTGGTGCTGGTAACATTGTTATTATTATGGATGAAGCAGCCCACTTTACGGATGGAGGTCAATCCTCAGCAGCCAGTGTTTACGATGCTGTTACTCCGTCGGCAGCTACTTTCTCTCCGAAGGACCCGAAGGACAAGAAAGTCCCTATTGGTAAAGTTGAAGGTCGAGTTATTTCGATTAGTTCCCCACTTGGTAAACAGGGTCACTTCTACCAGCTTTATCAGCTTGGGTACACTGGAACAGCAGCAGCTGATAATATGCTTTGCATCCAAGCTCCTACGTGGGAAGTTAACCCGACGTTGCCTATCTCGGAGTATGAGAAATTCTATTATAAAGACCCAAATGTATTCTTTACTGAATTCGGTGGTCAGTTTACAGATAGAACCCGTGGTTGGTTAGAACGTGAAGAAGATCTCTTGATGTGTGTTGAACCTTCTCTCCATCCTCAAGTTCAAGCTCCTGCCAGACTCCCTCATTTCATTGGGATTGATGTTGGTTTGGTGAAGGATGCTTCGGCTGTAGCTATTGGTCATATGGAAATTGTTGACGGCCAGAATAAAGTTGTAGTTGATTTGGTAGATCAGATTAAGGCTGGTGAAGGAAAGTACAAGGATCAAGCACGGTTAGATTTTGATGGTGTAGCTGATTGGATTTTGAAGCTCTCTAAGAAATTCTATATTGCTGAAGGAATGTTCGATCAATATGTTGGTATTCCATTTGAGCAGGCTCTTGTTAAACGAGGACTCCGACAGATCAAAATGGTTCATATGACCAGACAGCTTAACTCTGATATTTTCAAGAACTTCAAGGATATGATGTGGGAGAAGTGGTTAGTTTTATATGATTATCCTATCCCAGTTGACCCTAAAGAAGGCTCTCATTGCCCGTACATCCTTCAACTAATGGAGTTGCAGGCACAGTATCTCTCTAAGTACGTAACACTCGTACAGGCCCCACAAGTGGCTGGAAAACACGATGATATGGCCGATGCTTTGGTTAGGATGGTATGGCAAGCCAGCCATAGTTTATCAAAACCTAAAATCATTTCAGGAGTCAGAAATCGGAATGGTATAGCGGGTGGTGTTAATCCGGGAGCAGCTCGTCGAGCCAGATTAAATGCTCGTCGTATGGGTTCCAGTCCTGATAGGCAAGCTTCAAAAGCTAATCGGAATATGACTAGGGGGCGTTAATGAGTACTCCAGATCCTCAAAGTCCCGTTCGGGCAGATCATAGATTCATAAAAAAACTGATGAGTTCTGTTCTTTCTGGTAAAGTAAGTGACCGCCGTGAAGAATTTGAGAAGGTTTCTCAGGTTTTTTCAAAGGCCGGAGGATCGTGGACAAGGCTTTTTAATGGGTCACCACAGGATTTTTCTCTGTTGAAGAAAGTTATCAAGGCAGCCTATAAAAAGGGATTTCTTATGAAATCTCCGAATTGGAGTGCTTAATGCCATCTCGAATGCGTGCTCGAACAGCTCCAACCCCAGAGGAACGGGAGTTGAACCGTCAGTTGGTACTGGCCGAGCAGGCTTTAGTGAGGTCCGCCCAGCTCTGTAAAGCTATGAGTAAGCAGGATCAAAAGAACCACAAGGTTCTTATGGCTTCTAAGAAGATACAGGAAGCTGTTAATTCTATTGGAGAGGTTGGGAGAATGACTTCGACTCTTGATGCTTCTGACACTGATTTGATGTCTGAGTTAGAACTGAGTACACTTTCTCGTGATAGACGTAATGCTCGGCTGGAAAAACTCAAGGAAGCCCGTCATCGAAGAGCGGAACGTGTTAAACAAAAAGCTGCTGAACAAAGGGCTGGTGAATAATGTCAAAAAAAGAAGAACAAGCCGGAGTTGAAGTCCGTAAAGTCCCGAATAAGAAAAAGGGCAGTTACGCTCAAGCAGGTAAACCTAATAAGATTATGACCGGTGCTATGAGGATGAAGACTGCCTTCAATATGAACGGCGGTACAACGATGGGTGCTGGAGGAAACTTTTATTCCCCAGAACTCTCAACTGATTTCCTCGAACTCCCTCAAAGTATTGACGAACAACGTAACTTTTACCGTCACTTCTATAAACATGAGCCTTTCGTAGGCCAATCCATAGACCTCCACACAGAACTCCCCCTGTCTAAGCTTCGACTGAGTATGCCGGAATGCAAAGACCGTCAAATGGCTGAGAAAGCTATGAGATTTTGTGAACGCTGGTCAAAGAAAGTCCGTCTACTTCATAGACTCCTTGAAATCACTCATGAATATCACCTTTTAGGTGAAGTGTTTATTTTCTGTGAAGACATTAACCCTGATCTTCCTCGTGAAATCAGAGAAGAAGCTGTTAGAGAGATTACGGCTGAGGGTGAGCTGTTGGAAACTTGGGTGCCTTACGAGGATGCTGATGACCGAGAAGTAGAGTGGTTGAAGAATAACTATAAGGGTTGGACAGCCATTAAGACTCTCCCACCTGAACAAGTTCAAATGGAATCTTTCCCGTTCACCGATGAGAAGTTGTTTGAGTTGGTTCCTGATTCCAAATCTAAAGATGTTGTAAATAAAGCCCAGCAGGGTGACCTCAGAGCAGCGGGCATTGTTGATTCAATGTCCAATGATATTGTAGAGGCTATTTTGCAAGGTGAGAATCTCCCTTTGAATACTGACCCTGATGCTGGTTCTTTCGTATATTACCTGGCTCGTAAACGAAGCCAATACGAAGAACGAGGGACCTCGATTCTTCAACGGTGTATGAGAACTCTGGTTTTCCGTGATAAAGTACGTCAATCCCTAACTTCTATTGCTTCTCGTCATATGACTCCATACCGGCTTGTCTGGGCAGAGGACATGAATGACGATCAGACCGAGGAACTTCGTGAGCAAGTTGATTTGGCTCTCCAAGATCCTGATTACTCCATCATCACTTCGTTCCAGGTTAACTGGGAGGAAATGGGAGCTGATCAAAGACTACCTGATTGGAGCTGGGTCTGGGATTTCACCGATAGACAGCTCTATGCTGGTTTAGGTGTAACTGAGGGTCTATTGTCTGGTGAGAGTTCTTATGCTGGTGACAGACTCCATCTGGAAGTTATCAATACACGTTATATGTTGCTTCGAGAACTCTTACAGGATTTGGTTGAGGAATATTTCTTTAGACCAATGTGCCGTAGGATGGGTTTTGTAGAAGAAGATCAGGACGGGAACCTAGAAGTTGTTGTTCCTCGACTCTCATTCACTAGATTAGCACTTAGAGATAATGCTGACACTTTCGACGCCTTGTTTAATTTGTATCAGAAGGGTTCTCTGGATATTGATACTATCCTGGACCTCCTGAATATCGATCCCGTTACGACAAAAGAGAAGCTCCTTCGTGACTTCGGAACTATCAACGATGCTACCTTTAATGAGGTACTTCGAGGTGCTTACAGTCGTGTAGGTGAGGGTTTAGTAGATGGTTCAGATCTGACAGAGAAGGTTGCTGAGAATCTTGGTCTACAGTATAAAAAACCTGTAGAAGAGGATGGCGGTCGTTTCTAATCCTATAATACCCTTATATCAGGACGTGTAGTCTTTCGATGAAAGGGTTTCGTATGAGTACATTTCAAAAACAAGCAAATAAGCTGGCCTGTAGATGGATCAGTAAAAAAGCTGGATGGTGGAATTTCGACCCAAATGAGGGTCCGGGGATCACTGCTTGGAAAGGTCATCCAGCAGGAGATGGTGGGACATATCTCAACGGAGATCAACCTGCTGACGTTATGGATCAAGCATTTCATGATATTGAAGATGCTTACACTGGGGAATACGGGATTGGCCGACTCCCCACATCTATAGAAATGCAGGCTGTCTTTGATTTCTGTTTCGGTGGTTGGAAGAAAAGAATGGAAGAAAAGAATGAAACTGTCTAGTGCCGAGGATGGAAAAAAAACAGGAGATGGGACAGGCGTTGGGTTTTTCATACCTCTCTCCGAAGCATTGGCTTCTCAATTCCCTAGTTTAGGGGATAATGATAGTAGTCCTCCTCATTGCACATTTTTGTATATTGGACACATAAATAAAGACCAGGAAGCTAAGTTTCTGGAAATCTCAAATCAAGTGTTCACAGATATGGGCCGTTCCGTCCGAGGGACTCTGGATTATTTTGAGTATTTCCTCAATGCTGAAAATGAAAGTCGTGTTGCAGTAATGAGGATTCGGTTCAATCAGCATCTTGATGAGGTTCGTTGGAAACTCCGAGATGCTCTGATGGATGCAGGTATTCAAGTGGATGACAGTTTCCCTTTGATTTATCAGCCTCATGCAACTTTAGAATACATTGATAGTCCGGACACCCCTTATAAAGGTCCAACTCCTCAAGGTTCTTGGGATTTCTCTAATATTGAAATCTGGGGATTACCTAAATTACACGTTATCCCGTTCACTCAGGACTCTGGGGGAAGACTGGCTTCCCGGTACGTTGATGCTGCAAACCATAAGACCTCCATCGAACTGATGAAGTTTTTATCTAATGCCGTGAACAAGTTAGGGATCGGTAGGCATGTTTATGTTGTCGGGGGAGCTGTTCGTAATTTTATCATCAATGAGCCTATCAAAGATATTGATGTAGTTGTTGATTCCATTGGTGCCCGTAAGGATTCCGATTGGTTGGCTAAGAAGCTCCAGAGAGTTATCCCAGCCAGAACAAGCCTGGTAACGAATCAGTACGGTGTGGCCATCCTGACAGTTAAAGAGGATTGGTTCGTAGGAGATTCTAACTTGAAGGGTGAAGCTATTGAGATAGCTAATGCTCGTAAAGAATCCTATGGGGAATCTGCTGGTAAGGGTTACAAACCTCACATGGTCGAACCCTCGACGATTCAAGAGGATGTTATCCGTCGAGAGTTCACATTCAATACCCTTCTGTGGAGAATGTCAGAGCTGGCCAGCGGACCCGAGAAAGCCGAGATACTTGATCTGACTGGTTGTGGTAGGAAAGATTTGGATGAGGGGATGATGCGTTGTCCCAGTAATCCAAACAAAACTTTCACAGATGACCCCAGCCGAATGATCCGGGCCATCAAGTTTCTCATCAAATATGGGTTCAAGATTGCTCCTGATGTGAAATCATCCATTAAACGGAATGCCCAGAAATTAAAGAATATTCCTCCAGGTCACTTGAGTAATATGATTATCAATTTGTTCTTTGAGCCTGGACATGGTTCAAAGGCTCTGCTTGAGATGAACAAGCTCGGGCTGTTGGATGTAGTCAGAGAGATTACAGTTAAAGATAAAGCTTTTAGAGAGGCCTTGGCCAATTGGGCTGACCGAAGCGGAAAAATAGATTTCTTGTTCGAGCTGATGGGTTACAATATGCCAACCGGTCGTCGGTTGAAATTCTTAAGTAAACCACAATTGGTGAGGCTCCGGGATATCACAGCTCCTATGGACTCTGATGAAGCTGAGAAACTCGTTGTTGCTTTAGGTCAGCCAGGCAAAGTTGTGAATATGAAACAATTGATTTCAGAGTTTGGTTTGAAAGGTCAGGAGATACGTCAACTGACAGAAGTTCTCCGCCAGGTTATCTTGAAAGATCCTCGAATGGTTCTGACTCCTGCACGTCTGGAGAAGGCAACTCGTAAACAGATGGGCAAGAAGGCCAAGGTTTACACTGAGAAGGACTTTGAACCTGCTTTAAGGAGATATCAAGAAAGTCTTTATGCTCTTCTTACAGCTTATGATCAATATAATACTGACCATAACATTAAGGATCAAAACCCACGGAGTAGAGCTTATGCTTTGAAATACAGGCTTAATAATGCCTGGGTGAAGGTGATAATGTCTGGTCGAGAACTGGCTAGTATTGCACTTGACCAGAAATCTATTCCTAAAGGCCAAGCTAAAAAAATGGAGATGTCTGCTCGGTTGTTTATGGCAGCCAGAGCTTTCCCAAGGAATTTCGATACTTGGCTCAATAGAAACATGAAACATATTAATTATCTGAAAACCACTACTAAGTGGGATGATAAGACCGAGGGTGGTGATGAGTTGTTCAAACTCGGTCCTTTTGAAGTTCATAATACAATACAAGCCTCAGATAAAGAATTAGAAGCCATCAAGATGATGTTCTCGAAGGCTATTTCTCTCGTGAAGAAAGCAGGCGGTCCAGCTTCGGGTTTGAAGAAGACTCTATATGGAGATATTTATGTAGTTGGTCGTCTGGGACAAGCTAACACTTCTGCTTGGTATGACACCAGTAAAGATTTCATTTATACTCGGAATTTAAAGCGGGCTGGTTTGAGGGATGTGAGAACTGTAATCCATGAGTTGTCTCATAGGTATTACAAGAATAACCTCTCTAATATCATTAAAACACGATGGAGAAAACACCATATCCAAGTGTCCCACAAGTCCGTTAAGGTGGAAATCCCTAAGAAGGGGGAACGATTACCTTTCTCAGTGAATGGTGTGGAAAACCCTAAAGTTCTGGGTGAAAATGTTTTAGATGGGACTATCATGTTGGATGCTTCGAAAAAATACCCAGGAACAGCAGTTGTAGTTGGTAGAAGCCAAGTTTATAAATGGATGAGGGGTGTGGCCGAAAAATTAGCTTTCCCGACACGTTATTCAGCTACGAATCAAGAAGAACATTTCTGTGATGCTATGGCATTGTATGTTATGGGTGATTTAGATAAAGACCATACTAAAGCCCTCAAGGAAGTGTTCTCTGGAAAAGACGACTCTGACCGAAATTTCGTTGTAAAAGTTCAAGAAGATGTGGCTAGGGCATCTGGCCGTACAGCTATTGGGCGGGTGGCCAAAGGATTTATGAAGAAGCAGGCTTCTTATTTTAAAGCTGGTGATCCTATTTTCTTTGGTAAATATAAGAACAAGAAGGGCATAATCAAAGGCTTCGGCAAGAATATTAAAAATCAATCTGTTACTGTTATTATCGAGCCAGACCCAAAAGGCCGGAAACAAGAGAAAGCTATCAGTTTATACAACATCTGGCATCGAGATATTGAGAAACGTGGTGCTATTGACAGGATTGCTCTTGGCCATGAAGCTGTTACTCCCAAGAACACTATAAAAGAGCTCCGAGGGTGGAAGAAAGAAATAAACGTCGGTAATGCTAAGTGGATTATCTATACCAATCCTAATAAAAAAGAGCGGATTATAGATCGTGGTAACGGGTTAGGTCGATGGTTATGGGAGGAATGGTGGACGGAAGATAAACACAAAGCTCCTTATTGGATGGAAGCAGAGTTAGCCCCTACTTTTAAGAAATTGTGGGCTGATATGAGACGTGGGCCTAAACCAAAAGTCCCTGCCCCAAACCCTATAAAAACACCCCCTGAACTTCGGAAGTGGAAACGTAGTTTGGAAAAAGAACGTACTTTCCACCGTACTGTATTTACAAGCCCTGATGGTCAGACTAAAATACGTGAAGGGAAACCAAACTCTTACGGTACAAATAACCAGGAATGGACTTCATTTGTGAAATCTCGTGGGTCATGGCATCTTGATCAGATGGAACGAGAGTTGAGTAAGCTGGTCAGTGTGATGAAAAAGATTGATCGGCTTGCTGCTAAGTTCCAGAAGAAGAAAGAAGTCCCCAAGGCCGACGGTAAGGGAACTACTACAGTATATGAATACAGTGAAGGTCAGATACAAACACGGAACCGGGACAAAGCTAAACGTGTAGAGGCTCTTAGAGGGAAACTGGATAAGCTTCAGACGGCTATCAAGAAGGATTTGAAATCTAAAGACCCACAAACAAAGATGACAGCTCTGGCTATTGGACTCATTAACGATACTTTTGAACGTGTCGGGAATTCGGGTTCAGCTAAAGACGGTCATTTCGGTGTTACTGGTTGGCAGGCCAAGCATGTAACTCTTGGCTCTGGTAAAGCTACCTTTAAGTATGTTGCCAAATCAGGTGTGAGTCAGACTAAGACTACCACCGATGCTGGCCTTATAAGTGCCCTGAGAGATGCAATGAAGGGTAAGACAGGTGCTAATCCCATATTCAAGTCTGATGACTTTACAGTGGATTCTGGGAAGGTTAATGCCTATCTGAAATCTTTTGATATCACAGCTAAGGACATTCGAGGACTCCACGCCAACAGACAAGTCCAAAAGGCTTTGAAATCTATCCGTTCTAGTGGTGGGAAACTACCAACAGACCCGAAGGAAAAAGAGAAGAAGCTCAAAGCTGAGTTTCAGTCTGCCATCGAACAGGCAGCTAAAGCCGTCGGCCATGAAGCCACCACTCTGAAAAATCAGTATTTAGTTCCCGGGTTGGAAGATAACTATTTGAAAGACGGGACAGTTAAAGAGAACTTAGCTCGTCAGAAGAAAGCCTCTGTGAATGCTACTAAGGATCACGGAGAAAGAGAAGATGAAGAAACAGCCAAGCTCGTGAAACCTCTCCCTAAAAAGAACCCTCCCCGCCATGACCTTAGAAACGAACGGGTTAATGTGGACAAGGAGAAAGACACTGGGGGAAATAAGGCTGACAACGATAAAGATATGAGCTTGAATTATAAAAGGGTTGCTGTAGATAGTTTGGTAGACCGCTGGTTGAGACAAGCTGTTGAGAAACGTAACCCTGGAGATATTTGGCAAACACCTAAAGGCTGGTCAGTTAAATTAGAAGAGGGAAATATCCAACAAGCAAGATCAAAAAATAAAGCAAAGAAGATCCTTGATAATTTCCGTAAAGGGAAAAACCCAGAGGGTGTCCCAAGTGGGGGAAATAAGCCCCAAGAAGAAGAGGGACTTGTTGAGGATACCCCTACAGAAGAACCTACAGAAGACAAAGGTTTCCAGTGGGAGGGTGTTGATTGGAAGGGGTTCAAAAAAGTTGATAAGAAATCCCCAGTTTTCAAAGAGTTAGCTGAGGAACATGGAGCTGACTTGGTTGAGTTATCTTTGATTATGAAGGCCAATGCTGAGGGTGCTAAAGTTAAAGTACCTCATAAATTATATAAAACTGATGCCTATAAAGATTTGAATGGGTTGGATGCCAGTAATGGTCTCTTGATGAAGGGGCTCTTGAAAAGCACACCGGATGATGATTGGACTCCTATCATTAAGAGTTGGGAAGAATCAGAGAAATCAAAAGCTGAGGAAGAAGCTGCTGCTGAGAAATCAAAAGCTGAGGAAGAAGCTGCTGCTAAGGATGAGGAAGAAGCTCAGGCTCAACCTGAAGAAACCCCAGAAAATGAAGCTCAACCTGATGAAGCTCAACCTGAGAAAACTCAACCCGATGAAGCTAAACCCGAGAAACCTAAACCTGATAAGGACACTGAGAATTATCAGAAGTTTGTGGATTCAGTTAAAAAAGATAAATTGTTTAAAGGTGTTGTGGAAGATATTGCTGATTTGGAGCCAGTGGATCAAATCAAAGTTATGAAAGCTTATAATGGCAAAGTGTCTGCCATTACGAAAGAATTGAAGGCTGGTAAATTCTCTACTGAGACAATGCAGGCTGCCTCTGATGCTTTAGAAGACCCCAGCGGGGGTGTTACTGCCAGTAGTGAGTTGATGGGTGAGAGTATGGCTTTAGCTATGATAGCCAAGAATGTTGTTGCTAACCCTCTTGTTATGGGTGGGGAAAGAACAAACCCGAATTTAAGTACAGACCCGAAAATGGATAAAGCTCCAGTAGCTCGGAAAACTGCAAGTTTTTATAGCTCCTTGACACCAGCCCTTCGACAGGAAGCTGTTAAACAAACAAAGAAACTTTTCCAAAGTTTGGATGAGGGTTCTCCTGAACGGGTGGAGTTGGATTCTATTGCCGATGGTATTCATCATGCTTCTATTATACAAGGGGATTTTGATGACCCTCGAAGCGGGAATGCAACTCTCCGGCCACCTCCGGGTCCAGGACTTCAGAAAACATTACAAGTCTTACACAAAGATGGGGATGATATTGAGGTATTGGATGCTATTGTAGAAGGTGGTTTAGATGATTCTAAAGTTTCTGAGTTATTTCGGAACACCTTGGAGAATATGTCCGATGATGATTTATATGAAGCAGCTGGGGGTGTAGACGGTCCTGACAGTCTTACCATAGAATTATTACAAAGCGGGGATCTTCCAGCTAAGGATCGGGAATTTGTTCAGAAAATGCTGATAGATGGGGTGGTGAGCAGTATTGTTTCTTACGATGCTATTACGACTCTTTTGACTCTCCGGGCTCGTAGTGTGAAAAAGAAATTGAAAAAAGACGATAAAAATCAGAAACCTTCTGACTCTGATAATCAAGATCAAGGAGACTCTGAATTATTGGGTGGGCATGATGATACGGATTTAGATTGGACTTCTCCGCCCGAGGGCGGGGGGCTAAGTCTTCAAGAGACTATGGATGAGATTGAGAATAGTATCAGAGAACAACAAGATGAGTTGAGAACCTCTATGTTGAAATGCCTGACTGACACCAAAGATGATGACCAAAGGCAGAAGTGTATAGATAAGGCTCGACCCAAACCAAAAGGTAGAAAAGCTGGTGAATACGATAACTTACAGCCTGATGATGTGTGGGACGAGGCTATGAATGTTTACAGGTTAAATGTTGCCGAAGTCCGTTTAGAGGCTGTAGAGAAACTCTTTGGGGAGCTTCCAATAGATGAACCTTTCAAAGTTCAAATTGAGACAGCTCTCAGACTTCATGATGCTACTGAATTAGATAAACGATATATCAGAGAAGGAGAAAAGTTATAAAATATACTTTGAGACGGAAACTTTTTCAATCTTTAGTCTATATTTAGGTTCATATGAGTAGTGGGCGTTGTGTGCCCCTATAAACCGAGTATAGATGATCTTTCCTTTAGGAGGACATACAATGACCACCAAGTTAACAAAAAAAGGGGCACTGCAAGTGTCCAAAGCTCTGGACAGAATTGCATCAGTAATTCAAGAAGAATCTGCTGTTTTTGGTCTTAACCCGAAAATTGCTAATGATTTTGCCCACCGATGTGACCTTCTGTCTGACCACGTTGAGAAACGTGCCGGAGTTGAACATCGAGCCCTCACCGAATATGATCCGGTGAAAGAAACAGGATTCAACCCTGAAGAGATTGGTGTGGAGAAATCCGGACCGCTTGAAATGATTGATTCTGACGAACCGTATATGAACGGTGAGTTTACCCAGCAAGAAAACCGTGAACTTCGTTATGACCAGCAAGGTGGAAAACTTGGTCCAGATAAAACTACTCTGGAACCACAAAACATCCCTGCCGGTAAACAAGCCTTTGAAAAAATGGGTCGTCAAGCTGTTATAAGCAGAATGGACGAGCTGGAAGGCACCCTGCATACTACTGCTCTCAAACTGGCAAGCATGGGTCAAAATATCTTAGCTGAAGGCGTAACCAAGTTGGCACAAACCATCATGGACGTTCAGATGGGTATTGCTAATGGTACCGTAACTGCCGATCAAAGTGAGCAAGTTCTGAATGCTTTGGACCGTGTAGTTCCTCACATTGCATCCGTCAGCCCCAAAACTCAATCTAAAGTTGCCCGAATGCTCGACTTAGCCATCCACGTTGCAAAAGATGAAGATGACAAAGACGACAAGAAAGACGACGACAAGAAAGATGATAAGAAAGACGACAGTGGTAAATCCTTCTTTGAAAAGATGGAAGAAGCCAAAGCTAAGAAAAAAGCTAAAAAATCCGACGATGATGAAGATGATGTTGAAGAAATCGAAGGTAAGAAAAAAGCCAAAAAATCCGACGATGACGAAGAAGAAGTTGAAGAAATCGAAGGCAAGAAAAAAGCCAAAAAGTCTGATGACGATGAAGAAGAAGTTGAAGAAGTAGAAGGCAAGAAAAAAGCCTCTCACGGATTCACCTTGGATGCCGAATAATCTTTACACCTTTGGGTGAGGACAATAACGTGGCAAAAACTGCTTATACTAATTATCAGAACAGGGGAGCACAGTTCGCCGTAGGTGATATTGTGTACCCGTTTCTTGATGGCAGTTCCGATCTTAATGGTCGGGTTGTTGCGGTTTGGCCTGCTATTGGTATGGTAGATGTTGAATGGCCTCATGGGGCACAAAGAGTCCCGGTTGAAGACATTCAGAGAATTGTCCCTGATTCCTTTTTCCAACCCCCCGAAGTCGATCCTGGAACAGACAGTGTTCCAGGTGGTGCTAACAGTGTTCCCGTTTCAATGGGTCCCGGTCAACCGGTCACTATCCCAGAAGAACAAGTAACTCGACTTGCAGCTGCTTTTGTTAAGAAAGCCGTATGGCAGTCTTCTCAATTGCCTGAATTCAAACGTAGATTAGCTCTTTACTGGGCTTCTAAAGATCGTTTGTACAAAGCTAAAAATGCTGAGTTAGCTGGTGGAGCATATCATTGCCCGAAATGTGGGCAAGAGGTTGTATTAAAGAAAGCCGTATATAAACGACGTGGTGGTGAAAGTCTACATTTATTAGGTTGTCCTCAATGCCTGTTCCTTATTAAGAAGGCAGATATTATGGGTGATCCTAGTTATGTGGATATAGCACTTACATCCAACCGGAAACGGAGGCTGTAATGGCATTTATGAAGTATGCAACTGCTACCGTTGTTCAACCACATGTAACTGCTGGTGCTTGGAGTAGTATCCGAACAGCAGGAGATGTGGCACATGTCGGTGAGAACTTGGACAAAAATCTGGTCGTTCGGGCAGCCGAGCTGTTTGAGCAGGACTTTAAACCGAGTGATTTTCTTTTAACACACGCTACTATAATAGCATCTGTTGACACGTTTGCCCCTGTTGGGATTAAGACAGGTTCACAACTGGTTGATGGATTCCAGGTTAATCGTAAGTACCCTGATTTTAGGATTAAATCTGCTTCTGAAAAATTTATTAACAATAACAACGACGCTTGGAGTCGAGATGTCCTCATGAAGTCTTATCAGACTTTTGTGGGTGGTCATAATTTCGTTGAACATATCCAAGTGGAGGAATTATCCAGAGGCCGTATCATTGATGCTGTCTCCCGTGATATTGGTGATTCCATTTACGTTGATATCCTGATTGCCACAGACCGTAAACATGCTGATCTGATTAAAGCCATCGAAACCCATAAAATGTCAACCCTATCAATGGGTTGCACAGTGGATGGTACAATCTGTAGCAAATGCGGTCACTGGGCAGCAGACGAAACCGAAATGTGTCCTCACATTAAATACGAGAAGGGCAACACATTCTTTGACGAGAATGGTCGGAAATCTAAAGTTGCCGAGTTGTGTGGTCATAGTTCATTAGAACCTAACGGTGGTGTCTATTTCGTAGAAGCCTCTTGGGTGGAGCAACCTGCTTTCACAGGAGCTGTTTTACGGAACGTGTTGGAGCCTACTCCTATCACTACTGCTAAAGTACAAGAAGTCTTAGCTTCAGTTCCCCCACAATGGTCAGATTCAGATCAATTGAAAGCTGCCAGTGTTCAATTAAGAGCTTCTGATACAGGTGAGCATGTTGACAGAGTGATTCCAACTAACCTTAATGAAGGTGGGGCACTTGTAGGGGCTGTAGGTCATACTCAACGTAAAGGTGCTTATGGATCAGCTGATCCATTTATGGCCGGTTGGGATGACGAACCAGATGCTGATGCCGAGATGAGTGATACACCTCCTAGCGGAGAACCCGAAGCACCTGCCAAGAGTCCTTTAGAAGATGCTGAGGCAGACCTTGAGAAACATCTGACAGAACGTGTAATCAAACGTGTGAAAGATAAACTCAAGGACCAAACGGTTGATGAAGCTATTGGAGGACAATCCTCAATGGCTCCTAATGACTCTCTTGTAAAAGAAGGTGCCATCGGTAGAGTGTATAAAGCAGCAGTTACTACTATAGTAAAGAAAACTTCGAGTGATGCTGACTTAGTAAACTCTTTAGCTGAATACCATCAAGAAATAGGGATTAATATTCCAATGGATATATACAGGGCTTCCCTGTTGATTGGTCCCCATAAGAAATATAGTTCGGTTAATTCGTTCTGGAGTGCAAGCTGCCGAGTTCTTGGACGTGTGCCGAATCATTATGAAGCAAAAACTATTCTACGAATAGCTAAACTGTTAACCCGGAGAAAGTCTTTGGGGAGCAGTATTTCTCAAACCGGCAGTTGCCACAAGGAGAATTGAAATGTCTAAAAGAAAACGTATTACGTGGGCTGACCGTAAAGCAGGTGAAGCTCCAGCACTTCCAGGTTACGGCACGGAAGACCAAAGTAACCCAGCTCACCAAGCTGAACCTACCATGCACGAGTATGAGAATGGTGACACCTCAAGCTGGGCAGAAGATGTCCGTCAGCCTCCATACCCACAAGGTAATCCGCCAGCAATACCAGGTTATGATGTAGAGGACAAAGATCATCCTGCCCATCAAGACCCACCTCGTGTTTCATTGACTGCTGCCGTTAGAAAACGTGCAAGCAAAGCTTTGAAACTTGCAGGACTCCAGCTCGAAAGTAAAAAAGTTACCCAGGCTCAAATCGAAGACCATGCTATGGACTTGATGGAACTTGGTGACGGCCAGCTTGATAATATGCTGGAACGCTTCGGTGGTGGTTTCTTAGCCGACGAAGAAGAATTTGCTCCTATGGCTGATGACCTTGATGAACTCTTAGCTGATGAGTTTGAGGAAGAAGCTCTCGAAGAACCTATTCTTGCTTCCGAAGACAAGACTGCAATGGACTCCATCATGGCCAAACTCGACGCTTTGACCAGTGAGTTTGCAATCCTTAAAGGTGCAGCTGACGATGATGACGAAGACTCTGACAAAGATGAAGATGCTGATAAAGAAGCAGCCAGCCAGAATGACCCAAACGGTCCAACTTTGTCTCCGACTCCAAAGACGGAAGATGAAGCCCGTAAAGAAGCCAATGATCCTATATTGGCTGAGTTTGATTCTTATGATGCTGGTAAAACTGGTTTCGTAGGTATTGACGAATGGACCGGAAGTAAAGCTGTTTTTGCAGCTCTTGATACCGACAATGACAAGATCCTTGCTCGTGTTGACTTGGAATCCTCTTGTGGTTGTGGTGACAACACTATGGCTATGGACATGGATGACGGTCTGGAGCCAGAAGAAGTGGCAATGTTGGCAGAAATGTCTATTCCTGAAGATGAGTTCGTTTCTCCAACTGCTGATATCTTGGAAGACGAAATCATCGAAGAACCCATCCTTGAAGATGTGGAACTTATGGATGAGCCTTTCATCGAAGAACCTATGATCGTAGCTGAAGACGATGCTGCCATGTTTGGCATGACTCATGACCCAATGGGTTTGTCTGATGACAGTGCTTCAATCTTGTCCTCTGAGGACGATGCCCTTCTGACAGAAATGTTCGGTGGGAAAAAAGCCAAAAAATCTGATGATGACGAAGAAGTCGAAGATGACGAAGAAGTCGAAGGCAAAAAGAAAAAAGCCAAGAAATCTGATGACGACGAAGAAGAAGTAGAAGAAGTTGAAGGCAAGAAAAAAGCCAAGAAATCTGATGACGATGAAGAAGAAGTAGAAGAAGTTGAAGGCAAGAAAAAAGCAGCAAAAACAGCTGCCCAACGGCCTCAACCTCGTAAAAAGAGTGCTGGTGTTCGACAGGTCGGCAACGTGACCAAGACAGCAGCCAACAACGAACAGAAAGAACTCCAGAGCTTGTGGGCTTCCGATCCTGACGTATCTGACGTATTCGGTAGCTAGAACTGATCTCTTGTAGCCCAACCCAGAGCCTCGTATCTGGGTTGGGTTTTGAAACTTTGTAAACTTTTTGTCGGTAAAGTTTTAATATTTACCTACATATAGTTAGATAGTTCCACTAAAGCCGATGCGGTGGCTGATGTGGATTGGTAATTTAATGACGGAATTTATTTTCGTCCCAACCAACCCCTGTAAACAGGGAGTCAAAAGGAGGCAAATATGCCTATCGGACTCGGACAGGCCAGTGGTGGGTGGACAGAATCTTCAGCAGCTTTGAGAATCTTATACGCAGGTATAAGAAACACAGAGGGCTTGCTGACAGACGACAGTTTCACTCAAACCAATCCGCCGGCTGTTGCAACAAATGTTAGCACTAAAGTTGATACCACCATTAATGGTGTTCTCAGTGGTAGTGTTGCATTCTCTCGACCAGACGTTGGAAGTGATTTCATCGGTGGTGCTGGTTCTAGTATTAACCAAGATGCTATGGTTCTTGTTAAAGCCCAAGCAATTGGTTTTAAAGCACTTGGTATTTTCATTAACACTGCCGTCGGTAATGCCTATGAGAATACTCCAGGCGTGGCTTCAGGACGTGGACCTTACATGTCTCAAATGGGGACCTACGGTAACCAGTTGTATGAAACAGCTTTAATTGGTTCTGCTGGTGATCCAGCCGCCGGTGCAGCAATTACCTATTTCACTGGTGTTGGTCTTATTGCATCACGAAATGGTTACTTGACACCTCAAGCTCAACTTGATGCTGCAGCTCTTAACATCGTAAGCTGTGATCTCAAAGCAATCTCCGCAGAGTGTTTTGTCCAAGATGCTGACGATGTTGCCACTTTGCTCGGTATCGTAAAGATGCCGCCTGACGCTACTCAATCTGAAGTCGTTTACGACCAAAGAATTTAGGAGGTACTCATATGCCTATTGACAATGCTGTAAAGCAAAGACTCATTGGTGAGTACATCAAGACCCCTCAAGGTCGTGCTAAACTCGCTGCTTCGATGACACAACCACTTCGTACCCGTAGAGATTATGCTGCCGTAGGTCGTAAGACTTTCTTGGTAGAACAACTCCCGGATGGAGCTTTGCCATTGTATGACAAAGATCCCGATGTGACAGCTTTTGTAGTTGGTGAAGAAGGTCAGAATATCCTGGCAGTCACCAAACCAAGACGTGTCATCTTCCCTCTGTTTGAAGTTGCTTCAAACCCAGAGATCCCTCTTACCCAGATTAAAGAGCGTAGATTCGATCTGATCGAACGTGCTCAAGATTTGGCCCGTGCTCAAATTCAGGCTGCTGAAGACGAACGTGTATTTGCTGTCCTAGACAGTATTGCCACTGCCGGTTTCGATAGTCTGCCTGCTCAGATGAATGCTGACATCCCAGTTATAGCTCCTATTACTGGTCAGATTCTTGCTGATGCTTTCTCTCTCGTTGAACGTCATGACCTTCGTGTAGCCCGTATCTACATGAATGCCCGTGATTATGCTGATCTTCGTAAGTTCGGTAGAGACATCCTGGATATCGAATCTCAGGCAACTCTGCTTAAAACTGGTCTGATGGCAACCCTTTGGGGAGCTCAGATTGTTACCAGTCGTTTGGTGCCTGTTGGTACAGTTTACATTTGCTGTGAGCCTGAGCATTTCGGTCGAATTCCGGTTCGTACTGAACTGACCGTCCTCTCCGCAGATGATCCAAAAGCTCGTACCATTGGTTTCTCAGTATTTGAGAACCTCGGTATCGGTGCATTCAACCCTCGTGGTCTTGCACGTCTGACAATCACCCGATAACCTCGGTTGAATTTAAAGACTCTGAACCCGACCCTCACAAGGGGTCGGGTTTTTTCGTGGTTATTTCTTGGGGTGATTGGGTATAGTCCAAGGTGTCTGAATCACTTTTTTAGGATACCTGATGGACGTACTCGAAGTTAGAAATATAGAAGATCTTGCTATAGCTCCCAAAGCAAATGCCTTTAGAGTCCTGGATGACGGGAACGGGGTAGATTGTTTTCTGGACTTTTTAGAGTATGACTTAGATAAAAACATAGCCTCCGTAGTATCCAGAATCCAGATAAACCGTGGGTTTCTCTTAGTAATTCGTGATCGTCTAACTCTTTCCCTAAAAGAAATAACAAAAGAAACTAATGAAACGGCTGAGGGTGGGTAAAATAATAACTTCTTTTTTGGTCTTGACGGTAAAGTAAGTTGAATTGTTTTTTAGGTGCTGTTGAACATAACAAGTATTGGAGAGAAATATGGCCCAGATAGTTTTTGTACGTGGTGAGTTCCAGAAGTTCAGGACTTTGAGTAATATTCATATGGGATCTTATGAAAAGGATCTGATAGCGGAGTCCGAGGTTGAGTTTGATGGAGCAGTTTTGAAATGGGGTGGTGAAGAGTTCAATCTTCCTACTTTCATTGGTGCTATTAATGCAGGTTGGGTTGTCCCGATTGAGGATAACGTCAGCATATACAGACCGAAGCCTGCAGGAGTGAAAGTCCGTCCAGCTACCTCTGATGGTCCTGAGCGTGGTGAGGAAATGGAGATTGGTCCTACTCCTGATGAGGATGAAGTCTTTGTCGGCACGGTAGACGATAATAATGCCCGTCGTAATGCTACCAATAATCCAACACCAGCCCTTTTAACTACCCCTCAAGCCACTGATGCTTCCATGGCTAAAGCAGCAGCTTTGGCAGAAGCTCGTCGGAAACAAGCAGATGCTTCCGAAGCTACGGTTTTGGCAGAAGATGCAGGGGAAGTTCCAAGTGTCCAGCATTCTGATGATGATGACCCTGCACAGGTTGTAATCCAAACTAAAGTTTTTGATGATACTCCGAAAGTTACTCATAATGGAATGGAGATCGTCTCTGATGTGCAAGATGGAGTTCCTGTAGCTACTATTGGTGGTAGAAGCTCTGCTGCTGTTGGTGCTCCTGGTGAAACTGCTGGTAAAGCTCGAACAGTTCTATCTGATTCTGCTTCGGCAGCTACGGCTGTCAGAATGGCTGAGGCAACTCGTCCATCTAAGACAATTGCAAAAGTAGCAGCCCCTGTAGCTCAAGCAGCCCCTGTAGCTTTACCAGGCTCTGCAATGCCAGTAGTCCAGAAGCAGGCATCGGTTAAATGGAAACGTGGGAACTTGAAACCTTCTGAACGTGCAGTAGCAGCTGTAAAGAAATATGGCTCTGACGATAACCTTATTAAACAGGTTATGAAGCAAGAAACAGATCAGGTTCGTCGTCTGATTCGGTCTGAAATCAAGAAACAAAAAGCTTAAACCCTCTTATGGGTCGGTATTCTTTCAATGAAAAACCTCTGTTAGGATGTTAGTGTTTCCTGATGGAGGTTTTTCATTGTGACAAACAACAAACAAGCTAGTAGCCAAGCAGCATGGGCACTTCTTACAGAAGGTGTTTCTCAGGCTAGGGTTGATGCCCACCGTCTGAACCATCTGATAAACCGAGCCCTCCAGTTAGTAGAGGCCTCGGATGAAAAAGAACACCTTTACCAAATCGGAGGGGACATTATCCTTGGAGCTCCAAAGCTTTTGAAAAGTCTGGAACGAGATTTAGATCGAACCAGTTTGGCCTTATCCAAGATGGGTATTGAATTCTTATCAGCAAGGCTTCCTCTCTCTGATAAAACTATGATTGATGAGGCTATTGAAGCTGCTTTTGGTTCGGCCACTCTACGAAACTCTGATGTGGATAAACTGGCTAGAAGGTTTATGTTAGCTGGTACTCGAAGTGAGTCAAAATGAAAAAAAACAGTTACAGTAGGCCAACAGAGGAATTATCGGGGTATAAGACGTTTGTACGTCCTGACACGGCTGATAGCGGGAAAGGTGTCAAACAAGTCCTTCCCTCCCCTCCTTGGTCACGTAGTAAGCCTTCACCACCTTTAGGGTTCGGTAAGCCTGCCCCTGGGAATCAGAACTACAAGATCCCGAATAAGCCGGGTGAGGATTCTCCTGTTCCATATGCAACTCCGAGTACCACGGTTCAACGTAGACCTGAAGTGAACTCATCTTTTGCCCACCCAAAGCCCCCGACAGCTCCAGATCGTCAACGGGATCAACGGGGGCAGGCCAAGATGTATTACAAGAAATACTATAATAGGAACAAAGGAAAAATCAAACATGAGATGAATGTTTGGTACAAAAGGCATAAAAACAAATTTAATTTCAAAAAAGACCAGAGACTCCGAAGGGAAAAACCTCAAAGCTATGATCGTAAGCCTGGAGGCGGGGTCAAGGAAGTGAAGAACCGATCTCAGGAGAATCGTCAGAAGACAGCCGAGATGATGAATCTCCCAGTAGCTCATATGTATAGTATGAGGACAGGTCAATATGGGATGATGCTTGGTGCTGATCCTGATACCGGTTATATCTTGATTTACCTTGATAATCATCAAACAGCTGAGATACCCTTTGAGGTTTTTTTGGAAGACTTTGTGATGTTATCAGAAAAAGATATTGATATTGCCATAGATAATATGGATGCTGCTTTTGGTATTGATGTCGAAGAAGCCTTCCTTGATAAAGTAGCTGATTTCCTGTATGAGAAACGTCCTCCTGATATGGACCCTGGCACTCATTATGACCGGGGGTCTGAACGACAGAAGGATGATGAAGTCCCAGCTCCTGGTAGGATGCCTTATACTCATGTCAGGGATAACCCGGGATCAGCTAAAGTTATTCCTGACAACAAAGACTTTGTTAATAATAAAGCTGCTCTTAAAGTGGCAACTAAGATTAAAGATATCCGGGATGCTTGCAGCTCTGAACTTCGATCAAAAGCCGGCGGTGTGAAGATTCGTTTAGCCAGGGTAGACAGCAAGAATGCAATGTGGTCATTTGATGCAACAGGCTCTGGTGGGAAAAAATACCGAATTAAAATTAAAGCCTTAGCCAAGGGTAATATCAAGGATATGAAGAAAACGGATATCCTCGTATCCTGTACTTGTCCTTACTGGCAATGGCAAGGTCCTGAGTATTATGCTAAGAAAGAAGGGTACTTGTTAGGTAAGCCTCGGGGAACGGCATCAAAACCTGACGTTAAAGACCCTCACAGCCGTCATAAGGCGTGTAAACATATCCTTGCTGTACTAGATAGGGTAGCAGGTTATACTGTGCCTAAAGGCAGAAAGACCGCTTCTGCTATTCAGTATTTAGCTACTATTATTTCCCAAAGTAAAATAAAGATCGTTTCTGACGATCAAATGGAGTTAGAGATGTTCATTCATCGGTATGGTTTAGAAAAGGATTTTAAAGGAGAAATCGATGCCGATTTATGAATACCAGTGTGAGAGTTGTTTGATAGAGTTTGAGATGCTTTTGTTTTTTAGTGAATATAAAGACCCTCAAGTTTGCCCGACATGCGGGAAACCAGCTAAGAAGTTGGTGTCCTTGGGTGATTTTGTTTTGAAGGGTGATGGATGGTATGGCAAAGCCTTGAAAATTAAAGGTCAGATGAAAAAGAAAAACGAGCGGATTCTAGCACGTCAGAAAGACCGGTATCATGGAACTGGTGCAAGCCTTCAACCCAATGTAGATGGGCAGCCTGTTGATACATGGAAAGACGCTCAAAAACTTGCTGCCGATAAGGGAAAGGTTGCTGAAACCTATACCCCGATGGTGGAAAAAGAAAAAAGAGGTGAATCATGAGCAGTTATGGACCGTTCGATACCAGAATAGGTGTCTTAGAGCGTTTACCACATTTTGTAGATCTTATTACCAGAAACAAACCCGGTGTAACTCAATATCGACTCTGGGGTGCTCGTAATGTCAATGATGCTTACGGGGATCTGACTGATAGTGGTGTGGGAGGTACAGGACCGACTTTGATGATGACTGCAAATGCAAATCAACGAGTCCAGAGTCCTACTTTAATCCATCGGAAAGCTGGTTGGGTTGAAGAAAGCCGGAGAGGCCAGACTTCATTTCAATTTGACATTGTAGATTTCTTAGCTCCTGCCAACCCGAAACCTTTCGGGACGGACGAAGAGACAGTTTATGTCCGTTTGCAAGAGTTTCGTCAATCCACAGGTAGTTGGGCAGAAGTCCCGATAGGAGCTCCTATCAATCCTGGAACTCCGATCTTAGGACCCATCTTGGCTGTCCCCGGAGCAAACCAAAATAAACAAGTGCCTCTGACGATCAGCGGGATAGCTCCTGCCGAGACAGGGTGTATGGAGATGTATCCTCCGAACTTTGATGAGACTGTTCAAATGGCTCTCCCGATGCACATTGTATTCCCCAGGCCAATCGGAACTCTTATGATCAGGAATGATGCTGAGGATGCAGACACATGGCTTTTAGTTTCCTATGGTATCGGCCAGCCGATGATAGCCCTTCCAGGCGGAGGGTCAAATGCTAGTATTCTTGTCCATGATACTCTTGAAGGTTCTATCAGTGATATTGTTTTAGCTAGTAGCTCCCCAGTTCCTGCTGCTTCTATTGGTGCTGATCCTGGATGTCCATTTACTATGGATGCTGTTACAATGAGCTGGCTTGTATAGAGTTTTGAATATGTCACCTGGTGAGGATCAGGTGACATTATAGGTAGGTTTAGGTAAAGGAGAAAGAATATGATTATTAAGACCCCTTCGTGGAATGAAGACGGGTGGATATATCTGACAGATATAGAAAACCCACACATCAACCCATTACTTTTTTCCAGACAAGAGTATAAACACCCTTGTCCAACTCATCCTGTTAGGATGAACCCCGACCATCTTTTGCTTCGAGAGGTTGGAGATGTTTCAAAGTATGACCCAGATAAATTGGGACATACCCACATGAACGTCAATCCTCGGATCATTGAAACCTGGATGGAGATGCTGGATAAAGACCACAGCAGCCCCACACCTCATTGCTGGGTGGTTTATTTCATGAGGAAAGGTAAGGAAGAATCCTTGATAACCTCTGAGAATGTCTACCTAATGAGTGATAAAGGTGATACCATTGACAAACATCTTATCCTTGGACGAGAGAATCTTGAAGGCAAGAATGCTAATATGAGAGCTTTAACTGGACATTAACTAAAACAAGCCTACCTATTAAAGCCGAGGTTTAAAAGCCTCGGCTTTTTAGTATAAACAAACTATTGGGGATATACTTGGTTTAATAAACCCTTATATATAAATGAGCAAGGATTGGCCTTGCTTGTTCGGATGATTTTTTTTTAAGATGGAGGTTAAAATATGCCTTATATCTGTCTAACAAGAACCGACATCCCGGACGGTACATTGCAAATTTTGGATTTGCTTCCTAACGCATCACAACGGCATCCGGGTTATGACCCTCCTGCTCAAACACGATACGTTAATCGAGTCCAAAATGAAGCTCTGGCTCTCGTCAATGGGGTGTCCAACGGGATAAAGAATGGGCTTTCGGCCTATATCCTGGACAGAATTGAACCTGGTGGCACACAAGTTGGAACGGCTGAAGTGGATTTGGATGCTCCTGGGGTAGTCCTTGATCCTGATACTATTACCATTGGTGGTGTAGTTTTCACGGCAACTGATGTTTGGCCACCTGACCCAGCCTTGCAGTTTTTTAGCTCTGATGCTGGAGCTGGCTCAGATGAAACAGTCATGGCAAACTCACTCATTGATGCTGTAAACGACCCAGCTTCCCAGGTATTGCTTCTGGCAGCGGGTGGTACTTGTACTGCTTCGGCTGGTGGTTCTCTTGGTGCTGGTCAAGTTCTTTTGACGGCTGATACTGCCGGTGCAACTGGAGCTTTGACTCTGGCTGAAAGCACTGCTGGTGCTCGTATTGATATCACGGACGATCATTTGTCCAGGACTTTTGAGGATTTCACGGCCAGACAGATTGCTAATATCTCTGAACGGATTATTATCCGATTAGATGCAGCTTCGGCTCTGACGGCAACTGATGTTAATACAGCTATCAATGCTGAAGGTGGTGTTACAGGATGTGACATTGCAAGTGTTGGTACTTTAGGCTCTCTGATAGAAATGCTTTCAATCTTGGCAGGACGTGGATATCGTCTGCCACACTTTGCAACCATTTACACAGGAGCTGGGTACGACATTTGGCATTCAGCAGCAGCCGGAAGTTTTGACATTTCCCATTTGGTGAATGACAGTCGGATGGTAGCTGGTG
>Ga0208769_1000329_pt1 | contig 24235 bp, 25 predicted proteins | sample AntAceMetag02UKC_FD_184768 | JGI IMG/M metagenome (GOLD analysis project Ga0208769, IMG submission 184768) | Saline lake microbial communities from Ace Lake, Antarctica- Antarctic Ace Lake Metagenome 02UKC (SPAdes) (version 2) | ecosystem: Environmental > Aquatic > Non-marine Saline and Alkaline...
ACAAAGGTGACATAGTAGTCGACACTCAGTATGAAAACGAAGATCCTTTCAAACCTACTGCTTTTGCTAAATGGAAGAAGATTAATGAAATTAGGCTGCAAATAAACTATTTTGATCAATTCGGAACCTATTGCATTGACTCCCTCACAACATTTGGCCAAGCAGCGATGAACTTTCAACTTAATCTGAAAAATCGAGCTGGTGAAGCACCTATGCATCGCCAAGACTACAATCCACAGAAGGTTCAGATTGAAAATCAAGTGCGGAAACTGATGAACCTACCTTGTGACTTCATCCTAACCGGTCACCTTAAGAAAAAAGAAGATTTGAAATCTGTAGACAAATCAACTGGGATTCGCTATGTTGAAGTGGAACGCAGACTACATGTAACAGGCCAAGCAGTAATAACTATCCCTCTCTTATTTGACGAACTCTACGTGATTAAAGGAAAGGGAGAAAATCCTCGCCGTGAGATGCTAATTGATTCCCTCGGTGAATACATTGCTAGGTCAAGACTGAAGGGAGGTGGGAAGCTAAAGGCAGTCGAAGAGCCAGACATCAAAGCACTGCTTAAGAAAGTAGGTAAAGCATGGGAAGATAAACCGAGATTAAAAAGTTAATTAAATTATTTAATCAACTAAATGGGAGGCGAGAAGATGAATGATAGTGCTAAAGTAGCACAACCACAAAGAGAACCAGATGTAAGAAGAGCTATAAGTAATCTAGCAGAATTCTCTGATAGATTATTAAACAGAACACGTGATCTGCTTGATAAACAAAAGTATGTCATGCGACCAGAACCACCTTTAGAAGATAGAAAAAGTCCTGAATCTGAATGTGCTTTGTCTGGAGAGATCTATGCACAAATAGATGTACTCAGAAATACTTTGGATATTATAGATACAATGATAGAATGTACAGAATTCTAACCAACCAACCAACTAACAAGGGAGAACTAAAATGTCATTAAGTGATTACAGTAGTCTCGAAAACCGAATCAAAGATGCACCTGAGCCGAAGATCCTTGACGCAGGAACAGAAGTAAAAGGTCGTATTATCATGGTTACCTCAGGCGTTAGTGAGAAAAACGGTGCTAAGTGGTATACACCTCTATTTGATGTACCATCTGAAACACTCTGTCCTCCATTCAGTGATTTCTTCTGGGAATTAGCAGATGAAGCAAAGATCGACCCGAAGCAGTTTGCTCAAGCTATTCGATCATTCAAGATGTTTGCTGAAGCCTTCGACATTGACTATTCTCGCCCCTTTTCATGGGTAGATGATCTGCCGGGCAAGGAAGGATGGATGATAGTGGGTGTGAAGAAAGACAAATCAGGTGAATATCCTGACCAGAACAAGGTGAGTAAGTACATCGCACCTAAATAATTTAACCTAGGTGAGTGCAGGTAACCAATCCTGCCTCACTTAAAGTCAATTAAATAATTTAATAATCTGGAGAAATGACTATGACACCACCCGCAAACAAGCCAAAGTTCAGCTTTGAAATTTCTGAAGAACAACAATCTAGAGCACTTAAAACCTTCAGAGAATATGGTCAACGAAAGGCTATCATGTCTCCCCTACTCGACGAGGTGATGGATCTGATAGACACTCATGGCTACATAGTAATGGCTGTGTTACTAGATAAAAAAGTAGAAAAGAAAACTATCTTACCTTCATTAGCTAAGGTAGAAAGGATGAATAAATAATGTCTACCATCGAAGATCTAAACTACCCTTCAATCACTGACATGTCACAGGATGAAGCAATCGAGGCTCTTCGACAAATCCGTCTTAGTCGCCGCATACCTACCAGAAAAGTATCTAATAAAAAAGCATCTAAAAAATCCACTAAGAAAATTCCTAAGATAAACTCAAGCCAAGCTAAGAATTTGCTTGACTTAATTAAACAGGTTAAATAATCTAATGCATTACTTATTTTATAGAATAGAAGAATCTAATGGGTTTATAGCATATAGATGCTTAGCTAAAGCTTATTGGTTAGTTGCATCTTTATATGGAAGATGCTTCTTAAAGGGACGTCAAATAATATTACCTGATATAATATTTAAACAAGTTAAATAAATCATTTAACCATCTAGGAGAAACAGATGACTATCAATGTCGGTAAAGTAGCAATGGTTCCAATCACTTCAATCGAAATAGGTGAACGTGCTAGACAGGAAATGGGTGACTTACAGGATCTGGAAAACTCTCTAAAGGAATCCGGTCTTATTCAACCTCTTGCCGTGAAACTTCTTGAAAATGGCAAGTATCTCCTTCTAGCTGGTGAACGAAGATACACAGTCCTTCTTACAAATCAAGTGCTTGAAGTCCCTGTTCGAATCTACGAAGGAGAACTATCAGAACTTGAAATGAAGGTGATTGAAAAGTCTGAAAACTTCTATCGTAAGGATATGGAATACTATGAATACGACTCTTTAATCAACGAGATCCATACTCTGGAACAACAGATCAAAGGAACAAGTGCACCTGGTCCTGGACATGGAGGACATAAATTAAAGGACACCGCTGAGATGTTTGGCGTGACTGATGCTTCTGTATCCACTGCTATCAAACGAGCCGAAGCACGAGATGCATTCCCTGAGCTATTCGAAAGCTGCAAGACCCAAAAGGATGCAACCAATGTAATCAAGAAGATGTCTGAGTCTATCATCAAAGAGACAATAGCTGAGAAATTAGATCGAGACAAACAAGGTGGGAGCACTTTAACCAAGCTCGCTAACTGCTATGTCTTAGGTGACTTCTTCGAGGGGATCAAGAAGATACCTGATGGTGTGATGCACTTAGTTGAAATAGATCCTCCGTATGCTATTGATCTGAACAATGCTAAAATGAAAAGTGGTGAGTCTATTTATCAACAAGATCAATATAATGAAGTGCCTTCAGAAGCTTATCGAGAATTTCTATTTAATACATTTAAAGAATCTTATCGTGTGATGGCTGATCATTCGTGGCTGCTTTGCTGGTTTGCACCTCAGCCATGGTTTGAAGTTATGTTTGATATGATAATAGGTGCAGGTTTTAACACTACTAGAATGGTAGGAATTTGGACTAAGCCTTCAGGTCAATCTAAGCGCCCTGAAATGCACTTAGCAAATTCTTATGAAATGTTCTTCTATGCTTGGAAGGGTCGTCCTGCACTGAACAAGGCTGGTCGATCTAACAATTTCAACTATGCACCAGTCCCTCCACAAAACAAGACTCACCCTACTGAACGACCCCTTGATTTGATGAAAGACATTTACAATACCTTTGCATTCCCTGGCTCTAGAGTCTTAATTCCTTTTCTTGGTTCTGGAGTTGGATTAATAGCAGGCCATGAATTAGGGCTGAGTTCTATTGGATTTGAGCTTGGAAAGGGTTATAGAGATTCCTTTCTTGTTAAAGTTAATTCAATGGTTAATTAAATAATTTAAATAACTGGAGTATATATGAAAAAGACCTACGTTCCACCTTCCGGACCACTAACCGCAAAACTCGCTATCTGCGGCGAACAGCCTGGTTTCCAGGAAGTCCGTGCTAGACCACCCAAGCCATTCATAGGTCCTTCTGGTAAAGGTCTAAATGAATGTCTTATGATGTCTAAGATCCCACGCTACGACCTATACCTTACAAACGTAATCAAGGACTTAGATAAACCCTTAGCCGCTTACATAAACATCAACTTCCACAAATCCTCTTGGACTATATCTAAAGAAGGCTGGCAGTACATTCAAGAACTGAAAGAAGAACTCACCGCACTGAACCTAAACTGTATTGTAGCTACTGGAAATATCCCTTTGATCGTCTTGTGCTCCCGTGTAGGCATCACCAAGTGGCGCGGTTCTGTCCTTGAATCAACCTTAGTCCCTGGCTTGAAAGTAGTCCCTACCTTCCATCCTGCTACCTTCATCCCTCCGAAATTCAACTTCTTAAACAAGCCTCAGATAGTTCAAGACCTTCTAGTAGCAAAGTATGAATCTGACTTCCCTGAAATTAGACGCAAGGAACGTAAGATAACTATCAAACCATCCTTCGACTTGGCAATTAGATCCCTAAACTATTGCTACGACGTAGGTCTCAAAGGTCAAGCTATCGACATTGATATTGAAGTTATCAATGGTGAGCTGGATTGCATCGGCTTTGCCTACTCACCTAACAGCGCAATCTGCATCCCATTCAGAGACCACACTGGAGATTACTTCACTGTCGAACAAGAATACGAAATTATGCTTCTCATAGCAAAGATCCTTCAATCTGAGCGAGTAGCAAAACGTGGTGCTTCGTTCATCTTTGACACCCAGTTCATGCTACACAAATATGGTATAGTTCCTCGTGGTGAATTGCACTGCACTCACATCGCACAGAAGATTGCCTTCCCTGATTTCAACGCTGGTCTTGACTCAGTCTGCCGCATGTGGACTGATGTACCTTATTATAAAGAAGACGGAAAGCAATGGATGAAGATGGGTGCTGGCACTTGGGAAGAGTGGTGGAACTACAATGGAATGGACTGTATCATTCCTAATGAAGCACACCCTAAGCAAATTCAAGAATTGAAAAAGCAGAACAATCTAGAAACCTACGACAGACAGCGCAGACTAATCAAACCTCTCCTTTACATGGCTGAGCGTGGAATTAGAGTAGATGTAGATGGTATGATGAAGTTTAAAATAACTGAACAAGCCAAACTTGATCCCTTACTCGAGGATCTAAACAAAGAAGCAGGCTACGATCTTAACCCTAACTCACCTCAGCAAATAATGAACTACTTTTACAAAGTACTTAAACTAAAGCCGTTCAAGAAGAGGAATTCAAAAGGAGAATACAAACCAACTTCAGATGTTGATGCACTGAAGCGAATCTATCGACAAGACAGTAAGGGAAGCAAAGCTGCACGGATCATGCTTGACATACGTTCCCTAAGCAAACGCATCTCAACTTATTTAAACATAGCAAAGGTGGATAAAGATGGCAGATATCGTTCAAGCTACAAACCTGTTGGTACTGAAACAGGCAGGATCTCTAGTGGTGAAACTATATTCGGGACAGGGGGAAACCAACAGAATTGGCCCCATGACCTCCTTAGATTTTTCCTGTACGACGAAGGATACATTGGATACTCGTTTGATCTTAGCCAGATTGAGAATAGAATTGTTGCATATGTTGGAGGAGTTATTTCCCAGATCGAAGCCTTCGAAAACGGAGTCGACCTCCACAGACTCACCGCTGGAATCATCTTAGATAAACCCTATGATGAAATCTCTGGTGAGGATGGATCTTCATCTCTAGGTGATGGACGACAAAGTGAACGCTTCTGGGGTAAGAAAGGTAATCACTCTATCAACTATGACACTGGCTACAAGACATTCGCACTGAAGAATGAAATGACTGAGACTGTAGCTAAGCGAATCATGAATAAGATTCACAAAGGCTACCCACAAATCCATCAAGGCTACCATGTTATTATCCAAAACATGCTACGCAAGGATCGCTATGTAACTAATCTCATGGGAAGGCGTCGATTATTCCTAGGTCCAATAGTTACAACACCTACTGTTTCAAAAAGTGCTTGTGATGCAACCTTCCGTGAAGCCTATGCTCAACTCGGTCAAAGCTCTTGTGCTGACAAGATCAACGAACATGGAATAGAGCACGTCTATTACAATCAACAGTGGTATAAACCAGTTGAACTTCTCACCTCAGTCCATGACTCTATATCATTTCAGATCCCTATATCAATCCCACTAATTGAACATGCTAGAATATTACTAAGGATCAAAGCATCCCTTGAGCAACCCTTATTCTGGCATGAAAGAGAAATCAAGACACCTTGTGATCTTTGTATAGGTAACAACATGGGTAAGAAGTATATGAAGGAACTGAAGAGTAAAGAAATTCCAAGCAATCCTAATATTCTAGCTGATAAGATAAAGGAGTTTTATGAAGATATTACCCAAGCATAATACTAATACAGGCCCACTCCTCTGTAATGAAAGTATAGAAATTATTGATATAGGTTGTGGTTGTGGGTATCCTTTAAAATGCTTTAAGATTGATCAATATGTTAGATGTCCAATATGCCATACCTTACGGGAAAATCCTAACTATAAAGAGAAAGACTAACCTATGCCTGATCTCAAGAGAGAACTTCCCTGTTGGCTCGATGCTTTCATGCAATACACTGATAATTCTGAACCACCTACACTATTCAGAAAGTGGGTAGGTATCTCATGTATAGCTGCTGCAATGCAGAGAAAGGTTCGCATAGAATGGGGAACTAACCTAGTCTGGTATCCTAATTTCTACATCGTCTTGGTTGGTCCTTCTGCAACCGGCAAAGGGACTGCAATGGGACCTGGGACTAAGATAATAAACAAGATCCCTGGCATTAAACTAAGTGCCCAGGCAACTTCACTCCAGGCCTTAATCTCATCACTCAAAGACAATAACCTAACCGACTACGATCCAAAGTCTGGTGATAGCTCATTCCATTCATCTATGACAATCTACAGTGAGGAATTTACTGTATTCCTAGGCTATCACAATAATGAACTAATGGCTTCCCTATGCAACTGGTACGACTGTCAAGATGATTGGACCTATGACACTATCAAGCGGAGTAAGGAAAAGATCCACGGTGTCTGGGTTAATTTAATAGGAGGTACAACACCTGACTTGATCCGTAGTTCCCTACCCTATGAATCAATAGGTGGTGGATTGACGTCTCGAATCATTTTTGTCTATGAAGAGAAACCTGCTAAGTTAGTAACTATCCCTACTGAAACCGAAGAGGAAAGACAACTGTTTGATTTCCTTGTTAGAGATCTTGAAAAAATCTCTTTAATAAATGGAAAGTTTAAATGGACTGAAGGGTTTATTAAAGACTGGGATACATGGTGTAGGGAAGATCGAGCCAATCCACCCTTTGCTGATAAGAAGTTCGACGGCTATAATGGAAGGCGTCGGGTTCATCTGATGAAGCTAGCAATGATTATGAGTGCTAGTTACGGAAGGAATGACTTGACGCTAACTCAGGATGATCTATTAGAAGCATCTACTTTATTAAAGGAAGTCGAACAGAAAATGGCTTTGACTTTTAAAGGCGTTGGCAAATCAGACATTGCTGATCTGATGTTCAGATCTAATATGTTCTTCAAGACGGCTAAGACTGACGAGATGCCTTATCAGACCTTTGCAAGGCATTTTGAATCTGATGCGGATAAGCCTACATTGGAAAGGTTACTTGATACTTTGAATTCGATCGGTGCGGCAAGGGTGATTCGAAGACCTGGTGCAGAATCAATAATTAAAATACTTAGGATTGATTAAGATAATTAATTAATTTAATCATCTTTGCTAAACTGCTTCCTAACCTCTGACCTAAACTCTGGAGAGATTATTCCTTTAGCTCTACTAACTATCCCATACTCTTTCCAGAGTTGTTTCCTTTCTTTATCATCTGCTGATTCAAGTAACTTAATCCATGTTCTAGCTTTTCCCTCTAAACTCTTATGACTAAAACTTAACCAGAAATTCCTATGTGGAAGTGCTTTAATTGCAGGGCTTTCTATAAATCTTAGTGAATCTTTAAAACTATCATATACCTTTTTATCTTTAAAACTATACATATAATCAAGTACTCCTTTTCTTTCTCTAGCCCCATACCACGCATAGTCAGTAGCTAACATATTAAACTTACCATTTCTAACTATCCTTTTAAGTTCTATATCATCATTAACCTCATCCATGATATCTCTTCTACCTTTACCACTTCTAGCTATCCCTATTATCCTATTAAATCCTGGTGTTTCAGCTAATGTAATCAGCCAATGTTTATTTCTAGCTTCTTCAGGAACATCACTAAAGGCTTTTTCATAAAACTTCCCCATCATCCAGACGAACTCATTATTGTAAGGAATAACATTACTACCTGCACCACTTAATCTCTTTGGTGATAGTTTAGTAACCTTACCTATATCTTTAGCTACTTGTGGAACATTCCTATCAAATTCTCCTTCATGCTGACTATCTGGAAAAGATAAAGTCTTTCCACCTAACTTAGTATACATTTGTCTATCTTTCCACCAACTATAATTAGTAGTATAATCAACCCATAGTTGTATATGTGGATGCAGTGATAAATCAACTGGGCCTATTTTCTTAAGTGAATCAACTACTTCATGATAGTTAGGTTCTGTCTTAATCAACCCTTGATCAAACATATAAGTTTTAGTTAAATTCTCTGATAACTTATACATGAATGCAGCACCAGGATCCATTCTCAACTTGACATAAAAGCTAACATCATTACCATCTATATCTTTAGCCTTTATCCAATTAGGAAACAAAGGAAAAATTGCATTCTTCTCATTACCTTTAGTTGGGATATCCTTCATATTACTCTCATATAAACTCCATGCAGCAGCTGTTATTCCAGCTGCTGTAGCACTTATTCTTGCAGTTCTAAAAGCAAAGTTTACTGGATTACTAGTAGCTTCTCTCCAAAAAGTTCTAGTGCCCAATACTCCAGCACTGAGAAAAATTATTCCACTTTGATCTAATGCTTTAACTAGCCAACCACCTTGATTATAGTCCATTCTATCTCTAGCTGAATGAGCTGCTTCATACATGATGTCTTTATCTTTAAGAGCCTTTTCATATGTAAGACCTTTTTGTTTAGCTCTACTCCTTATTATCCTATCTGCTGTAGCAATTCTAGGCCAGAGTTCCATGCTAAGTCCATGATATGAGAGAAGATCCATAGCTTTAGCAAAATCACCTGGTGGTTTGGTTCCCTTTAAATATCTACTCTGTCGTTGAGTAAGGAAGTTCATTACAAGACCATGCTTCATTAAATTCTGTGTTAGTGGTCCTCTACTATATACATCCCTAAACACCCTTCCCATATCAGTACCTAATTGAAGCTTATCAATACCTGGTATATACTGATTATATACCTTCTTATAATTTCCTTTTCTAGTCTTATAAAATGGGTAGGATAAGGTTGGGACAGTCTTTCCAGCCCCAGCTTCCCAAACTTTAGCTGTCCATAGAGAATGCATTACATCCATAGGTAACCCAATAAAAGTTGCCCATATAGGACTACCACCAACTGCTAAGGTTCTTGTAATAGGTGCAAATGTAGCTCCTCTAATTATCATAGAAAGTCTAGGACTGATATCCTTACTTTGAGTAACTAAGTATTTCACAGCATCTGGATGAAAGTAAAAATCACTGCGTTTGCCATCTTTTAGATATGGCATAGCGCTCCATCCCTTTACTTTCTTAACACTAACAAACCCATTATCTGGATACTTCTCAGCCAATTCCTTCCACTTAAGTTTAGCTGCTTGATTTGCTATAGCTCCATATGCTCTACCAAATTGTTCATGTAAAACTATTCTTGCATCAGGTTCAATCATCTTAGTGCTTCCCCAACCTAGTGATTCTACACCTGAACTGGTAGACTTAATACTCTGACCTTTCATCTTCAAATCATAGCTGAAATCATACAGACTTTCAACTGTCATAGATTTAAATTTCCTATAATCATGGGCCTTTAATAACACTCCTTCTTCAGGACTCTTTATTCCAGCATCAACAAGGTCATCTACTATTTTCCTAGACCATTCAAATAGTGCTTCACCAGATCTTACAACTTCCTTCATTTCTTCTGGCCCCATATCCCCAAATAGTTTCTTTAATTCAGGAACCTTCTTATTCAACATCTTCCATGCACCAGATGGAGTATCCTTAATCATCTCAACTATAGCACTTAATCCAGCTGATTGTTTAGGCCCATATCCAGGTTGATGTTTATAAGTTTTCTCACTTCTATAACTATAAATATCTTTAAATCTCCTAGCCAATACATAAGTATTTATAGCTTCAATCTGACTAGTACTCTTTCCTCTAAATATTTCCTTTACTGCCTGGTCATAGAGCATTGAACCATAGCCTTTACCAGCAGCAGCAGATCGTTGTCGATCTATTATCTGCTGACTTTCTTTAGGGAAATGTTTCCTGACATACTTTAATAAGGTCTCAGACTGATCAAAGAAAGCTCTAACTGTATCAGCTTTTAATTGTTTAGCTGCATATTTAAAGTCTAAGTCTTTTTCTTTAGTAGATCTTCTAAACTCATCTACAAATTTACCTGCATCTTTAACAGTTTCTGTTAACTTCTTAGCACCTTTTCCTACTGCACCAGTGATGTCGTAGAGTTTGGTTCCTTTAGGTTTCTCAACCCCCCTAGCCCAAGCCGCTGCTTCGCTTATTGCAGTAATAAACGAATCAGCTTGTGCTCTATCACTATTAAAATACTGTAACATTGCTAATTGATTACTAGATTCTCTTGAATCAACTGCCAACTTACTTAAGTTTTCTCTTGCAATTCCTATATCAACATTCTCACCATCTAGCCAACTATTCACATCATTAAGAGACTTCGCTAAAATCAAATTAGGATCTTCTGCTATATGATCATTCTTTGCATAGACATTTCTCATATCAGCTGTATACTTCTTATTCTTTTCTCTAAAAGGTGAGCTATCACCTTTGAGTTCAATAGGTTCAGGAGTTCCTGTCTGAAGATCTAATTCTGTAATATGTTCTTCAATAACAGGAACAGACTTAATATTTTCTATCTTACCTTGTTCAGGAGCTACTCTATAAATTCTAACTGTATTAGTTTCAGCAACAGTACCACTACCACCAGTATCAAATACATACACAGTAGTCCCAGGCTGTAAAGTACTTTTCTTTGCTCCAGCTACTTGACCTTCAGATAATATAGAATCATAACTACCTGCACGCCCACTATGTAAATTACCTTCAGTGTCTCTAAATGCAGTATATCTAAATACTGCATCATGCCAAGTATTTGGGATGCTAACTTCTTCTCCAGGCATAACATTTTGTTCTATAACTTTAATATTCCTCTTTCTTTTTAATTTAATCCTTGATTGCTTAGGCATATCAAGTATATCAAATAGTTCTTGCATCTCAGGTTTAACAGTTCTGTAATCAACTTCTTGCTTAATTGTTTTAGCATCTTTGACTAATCTTAATTCTCTCTTCTTGATTGTTTTATCAAGTTGAATAATCTCTGCATCTCCATGAAGTTGGATAACCTCTGCAGATTTTTTAGGTTCAGGAGTTCCTGTTTGAAGGTCTAGTTCAGTGGTTGGTTCATCAAGTTCCTTAAATGATTTAATTGTCTTGGGTTCTTCCTTAACCTTAGCAATCTCTTCAACCTTCCCATAGGCGATCTTAGGTTCCTTCAACCCACTATCTGCAACTTTAGTTTTCTCAGCTAAAATTTCTTCTAATACTTTAGAATTATTCTGATAGAACTGTATATCTTCTGGAGTTACTAATTTCTCTCCAGCTATTAATCTATCAGCAAACTTATTAATTTCTACTGGATTAGTCTTGATCGGTCTCCCTTTTAATCCACTACCCTTAATCGGCATTGATTTGATCCTAGCAATCTCTTCACCTTTCCTACCTAACTCTTCAGCAACTAGAGGACTAAGCCCCTTTTCAAACTTCGCTACCGTTTCCTTATATCTCAAGTCAGCTTGAACTTGTTCAGCTTCTAGCACCTTCTTCTGAGCCTCTCTCATCAACGCATCAGGGATTCCTTCAACTTCACCCATCTGTTGATCAAGAGCTTCCTTCTCCATCTTGTGCTTGGCTTCAATAATCTTCCTAGCCTCAGCAATCTTCGGTTTGAACTTTGCCTTGACACCTTTAGCAACCCCACCAGTCACTGCAAACTCTGCAAGCTCAGCACCGAACTCTACAAGATAACCTAGTTCAGGGCTCAGCTTACTAACCTCTTCACCTATCTTCCTAGCAGGAGTCAAGTATATCTCAAATCCCTTACCTATCATCTCTGCTGCTTGCTGTCCCTTTTCAGTAAAGGGCTGATACCCCAATCTAGCTGTTGCTTCCTCAGCTGCCTTAGCTATTTCAATCCCTTGATACAGATGTGCAACACCAGTTGCTTTAGATGGGAGATACAACAACATCGAACTTGCAAGATTCATCGCTAACTCACCAGTAGCTACTACATTCATCCCTTGAGTCTTAGCTACATCAATCAAGGCATTCTTAGTGGCAGTATGCAGTGTCTCGTCATTCCACCCTATTTCCCCCCTCTGAAGATTAAACTTATTAGCCATTATGTTACCAGTTAAATGACCACTATAAATATCCTTATCGAATACATTAGGTTTATCTTCTGATTCAACTGGGGCTACAGGCGCAGCTTGTTCAGGAGACAATAACTCTATCCCTGACTTAGGCTTACTATCTGATCTTGTCTGTGCTCCTCTAATCTTCTTCAAATAACCAACTGTTTCTTCTGGGAGATTATCCATACCGTACTTCTTAAGGTTTCCAGGTCCTGTATTATATGCAGCTATAGCTTCATCCCAGGAACCAAACCTATCCTTTAATTTCCTAAGGTAACTAGCTGAATAATCTATAGATGCCTTAGGGTCAGTTGGATCTACATTTGGATGATACTTAGGCATTATCTGAGCTATACCTACTGCACCAGCTGAAGATTTAGCTTCTGGATCATATCTACTTTCAGTATGAATCACATTAGCTAATAAATTATTAGGCAACTCATACTTCTTCTCAGCCTCACTAACATAGCTCATGTATGGCTTAGCCTTATCATAAGGTTCAAATGTATAACTTGATTCAGTTTGAGGAGTAAGTAGATCAACACCTGAAATCTTCTTATCTTTTCCTAATAATTTAAGACCCGATACCATAGCTAACAGTCTCCGTTTTTCCATTAGGCCACTTAACAGTCCAAGACATCACACCATTTATATACTTAACATCTTCAATACTTCCACCAGTTGAGACTATTTTATCTTCAATAAATTTTACCTTAATCTCACTAGTGGTTAGGTCTTTAACTCCTGGATCAAATCCAGCTTCAAACAATTTGTTCTGAACCTCTTCAGATTTCATATACTTATCAACATCTGATGATAGTCCTTTAGGATTAGTAAAATATTTAATAGCACTAATATCAGCTTTTGCCTCAGTCCTAGCTGAAATCTCTCCTATTGTAATAGCTCCAGCCTTAGCCATTTCAAGCATCCACTCATTGAAGGATCCATCATAGCCGTCTTTCTTAGCCCTATCAAAGTCCTTTTGATGAGTAGTTGAAGACTCCCTCTGGAACTCTTCAAAGGAACCTTCATAACCTTTTTTCTGAGCATACTCAAAGTTCTTAATTGCAGCTGTCCTCTCATCCTTGTTAGCAGACTTATACCAATCTATATATTGTTTATTGGTTAGTTTGATATCAGTACCATTTATAGTAAGACCAACTGAAGGAGTAGCAGCAGCTGTTGTTGCTTTAGCTTGACCAATAAGAGCATCCTTATACTCCATATCTTTAGCACCAGTAATCCTACTCTGCTCAAACTGATCCTGACCAAACTTAAACTTCAGCGCATCAGAAATCATCTCTGGACTTAGCCCTGCTAAATCAGAATCATCTAAATCATCAAGGAAACTCCCTGCTCTCTGTTGTTGAGATTGACCACTAGGACTTGCACTTGCGCTTGATCCACCTTGACTACTAGCTGTCCCTGAACCTTCTGCATCTGACTGTTGATCTGGTTCTAATTCTTCAGACATAGTAAGTTTATTATTCTTGTCAATTTTAGCATCAACCCCTTTTCTAAGCATAGCCTGTAGTAATTTCTTATGGTTCTGAGATGAGATATTCTGCTGAGTAATAGCATTGACATTCTGACCTATTGAATTTCCTGCACCAGTGTCAGCTCCTGCAGCAGAGAGATATTGCAAGAGTAACTTATTATCCATGATATTTGCCATTTTCAGTTCCTTAAATAAATGGGTTTAGAACACTAAAATTAATATTAGGTCTTTTATCTGCTACAGACATCTGACTTAATTTAGATTTTTTACCGCTTAATAAATTTGATAGTATGTCTTGAGTAGAACTTGTTGAGCTTGTGCTTCTACCATAAGAACCAGTAAATAAAGAATTTCTATCACCAGACATTTGGCCTAACAATGTTTGATTAATAGTTTGATTATCTAATTCTCCTCCTTCACCACTACCAAATTGTGTTGAATTATCTGATGGACTAAGGCTCCTCCCAGCATTATTTATAGCGTTCTCTAATGTGGTATCATCTACATTTGGATACTGCTCTTGCATCTGAGCCAATGTAGAATCTTTCACACTTTTATAATCCTTAATACTTTTAATAGTAGCAAGTCCACCAGCAAGAAGACCTTTTGCAGCTGTTGTAAGTATAGTCGATACAGAATTCTTTAAAATATTTTGATTTCTTAAATGCCTAGCTTTCTCTGCGGCTTCAACAAATGCTTTATTAGGATCGATATTAGTTTGTCCATGAGTAGTAAATCCATAGTGAGCATCAGAACCACCAGAGACCCCTTTAAATCCAACACTAGTCTGCCCATGAGTTGTTCCGCCATAATGACTATCAGACCCACCGCTAGCACCGCTAGCACCGCCAACCCCTGATTGTCCACTTCCTGTATTCCCTGCACTATCTGGTCCTGGCATAGCCCCACCTTTCAAATAGTTATTTAAATAATTTAATCAGCTTTATTATAAATATGCAGATGCAGCACCTAACAATCCACCTGCAATAGCTCCCCAGCCAGAATTATCTTCGCCTATTGAACTACCTATCATTGCTCCGGCTGCTGCACCAGTCAATCCACCACCTATAGCAGATTGAGCAGTTGAAGGACCATTTGATCCAGGAACTAAAGTACCACCACCAATACTGGCAAGTAGATTAGCACCATACTGAAATACATTTAGATCCCAGATTGCATCTTTGTTATCTATTGTCATAGCCGTTTCATTCTCTTCAGCCTTGGCAACTATTTTAATCCTATTAGCTTCAATAACAGTATTCACATACCCATCTTCCCATGAAATTCTCTGCATCATAAGAGAAAGCATCTGTTTAGAAGCTTCAAGATATTGCTGGCTTTGTTGACTTGATAAATTAAGTCTAATTGCTGAAGAATGTTTTGCGACATCTCTATCTCTGAAGCCTTCGATCACTGCTTCACCAATAACAAAGGCAGATGAAACAACTGCATTAATGTCTTGCATTCCCCTTCTAAACCTAGGCAAGACTTTAGTAGTTATTTCATCATCTAACTGATTTGAGAAAGCCGCAACATCAGCAACTATATCAGCATCAGCTACTGCATCTATAGTAGTCACAGCTTGTGCATATACTGCAGCCCAATCTACAGTATCTGATAGCCCTGCTAAGATAGCAGCAAATGTAGTGATAGCAGTTTGATTTGCAGCTAGATCAACATCTGGATCATATGCTGTTTGAGCAGCCCAAGGAGAACTGCCAAGTGCTGATTCCATAACAACAGTTACTGAATCAGTCAGTGTATCAACACCACCACCATCTAACCAGTTAGCATGAATAGTTTCTAAATAAGCTGTATGACTAACAGCACCAGAAGAACTCCCACCTCCACCTCCACCCATTTTAGACCTCCATTAAGTTGATTAAATTATTTAAACATCTTGAAGTATCAAATGCACAAAATGTATAGTCTGCTTCTCCACCTAAGGACTTGACTACTTTAATTATATAAGGAACCTTTGTGTAGGCAACTACTTGATTACATCCTTTACTCTTAGCATACTTTAAAAGAGCTAATACAACATGCTTCCAAGAATCTTCACTTATCTTCTCATACCCATAAAGACAATAGATTAATAAATTCTTAGTTCTAGAAGGTTTGTCAAATAAAATCTCAGTCAAGACTACTCCATTGAATTTAACTTTCCCTTCTTCTCTTTCATAAGATACCCATACATCTATATCTCCACTAAGGGCAGCCATTAAGATATTGTTCATCTTATTAGGTGACTCACTTACTATTGGGGGAGTAGATTGTTCTATTGCATACTTGATTATGTCCCAGAACTTTGATATCTGATCTGGTAAAAGTTGATTCATCATTTTCTTTGTTCCCTATGTGCTGGTGCGTAGACTCCTCTAATACCCCTTAAATCAGTCATCTTGTATCTTACTACTATATAACTTAATCTACTATTATCATAAAGTGGATCATACCTTAATCGAAAGTCAAAGGCATTTCCAGATACTATAATAGCTGCAATGTTCTGATCGTTAAGTGGTACATAGTCAGTAGTTCCAAAAGTAGTTATATCATTGTAATAGCTAACAGCTACCTCTGGATCTTTAACGAATAAAATATCAGTCTCCATTGAGAAGACTGTTTTCTGTCCAGCATAGCCCATGTCGAAAGGTGAGGTTACAATAAGGGCATCATAATCATCTACTGTTTCAGGTAGACAATAAGTTTCTTTATTCCTTCTCCATACAGCTGATGGATGCTGAGGGATTTCTGTTAGGCCTTTAGGTGACAGCAAGAAAGTCTTCTTACTATTTCCTATATAGAAATCTTCAAGTTTCTTATCATAGTTTATTATAACATCTTCACCTTCAAGATCTTCCATAAAGAATTCATAGCCTAGTTCTTTAATACCTTCATTCGTAATCTCTCTTAATATCTGATCCTCTCCTAGATAAACATGCCTACGAAGATCTCCATCTATTGCTCCCTGATTAATCAATCCTATATTACTTAACTCTGTAAATCTAAAAGTAGTTACAGGAGAACCTACTGGTATCAAGGCTGTAATTCCTTCAGATGAATAACCTACTACCATATCGCCTAATCGTCTAGTATGATAAACCTCCCCACCAAAAGGATCCCTTCTATAACCTGCCTCATTGTCGTCTTCAGGTGTAAAATCTATCGAACCAATCTTACTCCAGACATAGGACTTCTCATCACAGTCATGCCATACACTCACTACATTCCCACCTACTGCCTGACCCTTAAAATTACATATAGTCTTCATCATAGGGATAGTAGCACTCACAGTCATATTCTGCCAAGCTGGAATTGAAGGATCCCAATAGATCATCCTAACTCCATTAGTCATAAAGACATACTCTCCAAAGTCAGCCATTTCCATTAGAGTACCTTGACCAAATGTCAAGACATCAACTGCAAATATATGAGTTACAGTCAGATGATCATTGCTCACTAGATAAACATTGTCTTCCATATTGACTACTGTATCTCTAATGACTAGAATATTATATCTCTCGCCTGTTAAATACTGAGGAAAAGGCCAGCTATATAAAATATCAATAGCATCAATAGGATTTTCTTTATTCTCATACTTCTCTAATCCCATCTTACCTAACCTAAAGCCAAGACATTCCCTTAATACCTGAGTATTCATAGGAGTGACTCGAAGAGGACTAAGTCCATTCTGCAATGCTTCATCTATGATTAATTCAAACTCTCTCATTCTATCAGCCCTTCCTTATCAAGTTCATCAATTAGAAAGTTTTTAATCTTAGCATCTTTAACTACAGGAATCCAGAGCAAGCTAATCCAGACTTCCTTTATCTTATCTTCATCAACAGGATAGAATGTCACAGTTAGCTTATCAAACTGTTTGACTTTAATAGTAGGGTCAATCACTGTATTTTTCTTATCTATTGTATAAGACTGAGAACTCCCACCTAATGCATTCTTGATAGTAAGAACAACCATAGCATTATGTTTAGGTTTAACATCTATAGACACTCCACCTTTTGAAATCTCTCCATCACAAGCGAACATGTATCTTAGAATCTCATCCTTCACGTCTTCACCTGATACGCAATTAGAGATAGGATAAGGTGATACAATAGCTGAAGTTACTTTCCTCTGTCTTCGAGAAAGCCTAGCAATTATTGTTTCGAGTTTCTTGATTCGATGTTCCATCTATCCCTCCATTTCATCTGCATCAGCTATTAGTTCTTCAACCAGATCAAACCCTATCTGATTCATCTCAGTTGTTATAGAGGCAGTCCAGTCATTAACACCTTGAGTATTCCTATTGATTACTTCTAAGTAACGCATAGTAGCAGTGATTAACAAAAGAGGATGAACAACAGACCAATAGTTTTCATCTGCTTCTTCGACCAATTCCATAGAGTAGTAAAGTCCCTTGATTTCCAGTGAGAGTTTCTCTTCTACTGGAACATTAAGCAAGACAGAATTATACTCATGTGCGTTGCCTGCAGGGATATCTACGAATCCTATGAAAGCTTCAAAGTCATCTGCTCCAGCATCCTCTGGGATGTATCTGGTTGTAGCAGGCGCATAGTATAGAGGTAATCCAGCGGTTCGACTAGATGGTAACCCAGTGAGGTAATCAGCTATTAAGTCACTGAGATTCATCTTCTCTAATCTCCACCTAGCAGAAGTTGAAGTAGCCCATACTTCTTTGATAGCTCTGCAGTGAGGAAACTGAGCAGAAAATCCATCTATTGGAACGAAGCGAAAACAAGATGCTATAGTTTTCTGAGTCTCTATCAACCGATCAAGAAACTTCCTACCTTCATTGATATAGAAGTCAGCACCATTATCAGTGAAGTCAGCATTGACTAGGTCTGCTCTTCCTGAGATTGCTCTAAATTTTGTTCTTAGTTGTAGTAAGTTCATCTTGACCTCTTAATGTTCAAACCAGTCTAGGATCAAAGATCCTTCATTATTATCAGCATCAGATGTAAGCATGAATAGATATTCAGTACTAGGTGCTAATATAAGGTCTGACCCAGAAGTATAAGTACCACCAATGAATCCACCAAGCCTTCTAGTAATCAGCATTACATCAGCGGTTGCTTGTGTAACTGTCACACCTGTAGCAATTACTAAGCCAGATTCTGTAGTAGATACTCTATTTCTATTTATAGGTGTTTTATCAGCCCCAGCAGACACATCAAAATGTGCAGCATTCCCATCATCTTCGAATATTTCAAGAGTAGCTGCAAGCGTTACTATACAGGATATATCTATATGAGCATGACCTGTAGCTGGAGTAGTAACCCAATAGGTAAGGGGAGTAAGTATATCAAGAGCATCTAAGAGTGAGCTTTGGCTAACCGTAAAAGACTTTCCTTTAGCAGTCATAACAGATCGTACATCAGCAGTTGATAATGATTTAAGATCATCGTAGTAGTAAGAGTCACTAACTTGTTCCATAGTTAACATTGGCTAGTCTCCAGATAATTAATTAATTTAATTGACTGGGAGCCAGGCAAATTCCTAGCTCCCAGTATTTGGTCTTGGGAGGCTGTTAGAGAGTGTTGTCAGTGTTGAAGCCGTTCAAGACAGCACATTTCTGAGGCAGACCAAATTCAAGACCGCACTCAGTTAACCATTCCTCATTCGTCCCATCAATACGCCTCTGGCCATAACCAGATGGATGGGTCTTAGCGGAACTCTCACCGTAGAATGCAGTATCGTCAATGTAGCGATAGCTCAGTTCTTTGGGTTCCAGAATAACCATCATGTTGCGAGTGGTTACGTCATAGGAGAACAAAGGATGAGTTTTCATATAGATGGAGCCGAAAGGAGTCACCCACTCATGGATGGTCATTCCGTAGGTCTTTGCTCCAGGTACTAAGTTGACCTGACCAGCAGACATTGCTAAGCGGTCGATACCAAGCAGGACACCAGAACCAACAAAGGCCATTTTCTGATCTGCGCCATAGCGGAAGATCTGTTCCAACATAGCCTTGAACCAAATCTCACCACCACCAAGCCAGGTCTGACCAGCATAGGTAGCGTTCAAGGTGAAGTCGTCACAGTTGGCTGCAGCATACTGACGGATGAAGTTAATGGCACCCATAGTGGTTCGTTCAGGCTTGCCATTATCACCAGTGTTTTCAGTCCTAATCCCCCACCAGAAAGCAAGTTCCTGTTCCCAGGAATGCATTTCAAGTGCTTCAGCTTTCGCCTTCTGGTACTGGTCACCTGTGCGAAGACGAGTCTTGCGTGCGGTACGAGTAATAGAAAGTGGAGTCCGAAAGATCTGCGTGTAGTTGTAGACCTTAGTCGGATTGAGTGCGATGGAGTCAGGCATCTCACCACCCTCAGGATTGATGTTACCAATGATCTTGAAGTTGTCACAGTCGCTGAGATCATGTGCAGGTGCAGCAGCTGCGTTATCATCAGCTTCGAGTAAGCGCACAGCATAGACTTCATTAGCTCCACCACGTGTTACTTCAGTGATCTTACCAACTACATCAAGTCGATAGTCTTCAGTGTAGCGCAGAAGAATCTGATGTCCCTGGCGAACTCGATTGAAGACATCGGTGTCAGTTACGTTAACGAAGAGTGTATCGCCTGCAACTCCACCAGATACATAAGCAACTGATAAATCAGCTATTGTATAAACTCCAGCTACATCTCCATTAACTGCAGTCTGTTCCTGTGTCCACCAGTTGTACTCAGGATCATCTACAGATGAAGAACTCAGCATGGAAAGCATTGCTGTTAAAGGTGCTTGACCATTCGGATACAGTTTGAGAATCTTCTGTCTCCAGTTTAAAGGGCGCTGATCATTTACCCAGTCGCCGTTACCTCTCATTCCTAAAAACATAATATTTCCTCCTAGCGTGAAAGTTGATTAAGCAATTCGATAGGCTACGAAAGTATTCGCAGCAGTTTTTCTGCATCTGAATGTTCCAGAACTAGGAAATTCAGAGTTGGCATGAGCAGAGTCTACAGTGGCCTGCCCAACAATAGTAAATCCTTCAGCAGCTGTTAGTGTAATTGTATCCGCTAAGGCTGCTGAAAGATTGATGATAGTGAATTCAAAAGAATCATTGACTATAATATCAGATGTTAAATCAGCATCCATTACTGTCCCAGTTGGCAAGGTGTAGGCTGCTGTAGCACCAGCATCATGAGTTGCAGCGATAAGACCTGCTTTCATAGCAGCAGTGGTTATTGTAGCTGCTACAGTCATAGCTGTTGGAGCAGCTTGTACCTTACCACTAAATACCCTCTTCATAATCTCAGCGTAGTTGATCATCAACCCACGCCTTAAGAGACTACCTTTTAAAGACATAATTTCCTCCTATTTCGTTAGATAATTTAATTAATTAATTATCTAAGATGTTAAATTATTTAGGGAATAGATCATCCCAAGTAAATCTGAAAGCACCTACCATATGCCAATAGAGTCCATCACTGTACCAAAGAGAAGGAGCACAACTTTCATAGTAGACTATATCATCTGTCCAACATTCTGAATCAGATGCGTCAGTGATGGTGATAGAATTAACAGCATCTGCTTCACGAGTTACGATGCTATAGAACCTTCCTTTAGCAGCAGCTACTGACGGTAGAGTAATAGTGATAGGTCCAGTGTCTGCATTTGCACTAGGGCGTAAGACATAGTCTCGTACAGTCATAGTGTAGTTAGCTTCAGGATTGTGATACTTGTCAACTATTACCTTGTCGTGTTGGGATGATCTGTCTTCAAGCATAGTATTTCCTATTCAGTCATAAACTTTTCGTATAGTGAAAAGTGGCTCTCAGTTAATTTCTGTTCATCATTAAGCCGTCTTAACTCTTCAACAATGAGATTAGTTACAACCTTACCAATAGTAAATTCAAGTTCAGGTACAGTTGGAACTAATTTACCGTCTGATACTACTGTGTCATTCCAGACAGTCCTTTCTCCATCTTGCTTAAATTTAAGAAGACCATTTTCTTCTTCGTTAAAAGATATATTTTCTCTAGCAATCCTAAGTATTTTAAGGTTTGCAAAAGAACCTTCTTTAGGAAGAACATTCAGTAACATAATTCGATCTAATACTGATAATTTCATAATATCTCCTGTCGATATTCCTGAAGTTAATCTCGGGAAACTGACCAGGAATCAGCTTTCAGGACTAGTACCCTATCCCGAGATGTTAGGTTTATTCTCCGAACTTAGATTTAGATTTAGCTGCCTTCTTCTTAGCAGCTTTAGCTTCCTCACGTGCAGCCTTGATAGCTTCTGACCGTGTCTGAGGAATTGATTTATTTTTAGCCATTGGTTTTCCTCCAATTAGTTAATAGGTTTATGCGTCAGCGCTAGTTAGCATAACATAGTAAAGAGTTCCAGCAATTCTGCATCTCAGTGCATGAGTTGCAGCAGTTGCTGTATTCTCCTGAAAGAATTTTCCAGATGCTACTGTTACTCCAGTAATATCAAAGAGTAAGCCACTAGTATCAAACTGAGCCTTTTCAGCTCCCCAAAGATTTAAGGAGAAGAAAGTTACTGGAACACCACCACCTGTGAAACTGGTAGGCATATTGATTTCAGCTTCATAGCAAGAATAGGTTCCATTAGCACCACAAGCAGCACTACCAGGCATATCAAGTTCAGCACAGACTACACCAACTAGGCCTTGTACAAATCCACTAGTTTCAAGATCAACTACAGCACAAATAGCATTAGCCCATTCACCAGCCTGAACATCTGCAAATAAAGTGACTCGCATAGCCTCAAGTTGATTGACAGTAGAAGCTACAGTTGTTACTAGATTAATTGTATCAGTGCGAATCTGCGATACAGCATCGATTCTAGAAGTTGAGAATGAAGCAGCGCGAATTCCAACTGGTACAAATGTCCAATGCCTTCCATCAGAGTAGGCAAAGACTCCCTGGCCTTTCTCACTGAGAACAATATCAGCAATCCAGTCTTCACTCTCATCTCTGTCTTGAATAGTTACTGTAAAAGCACCAGTAGCAGCACCTACAACGATAGAATAAATTCTACCTTTTGCTTCAGTTACAGGTGGGAGAGTAATAGTGATTGCCTCATCTACTGTATAAGGTCGAAGCACATAGTCACGAGTTGTCATTTCATAATCAGCATAAGGGTTGTGGAACTTATCTACAATTACCTTATCATGTTGAGCGGATCTATCTTCTAACATATTGTGTTACCTCCTTAATCAAGTCCTAATGCCTTATCCATCTCATCCATGTCGGACTGAAGTTGGCTGACATCAGGTTTAGTTGGTTGTCGTTTGCCGCTTTTCTTACGTGGTAGCTTAGGCGGCTTAGTTGAGTCAATAGCTTCCTTACGAAGAGATAGTCTAGTTCGTACTTCCTTAGCTACGTCTGGAAGAAGTTCATTGTAAGACTTTCCAGGGTCTTTACTAATGAACTCTTCAAAGACTGTAGCCACGGCAGCCTTCCATGGGACTAGATCTTTGTTTTCTGCATAAAAGTCTTCATTTACCTTTTTAAGTGTAGCTGTTAAAGCTATGTTATTTTTGACTATGTCAGGGATAGCTTTGACAACTGATTCATTTCCAAGCTTTACGTCACCCCTTGCATCAGTTCTAGCTTTTGCATAAATTTTGTTAAGCAAGGCATTGAAGAGCTTAGGATCTCTGGTTAGTTCATCAAGGTCAGTTTCTCCTAAGAAGTCTTCCTCAGGGATAGGTTCTTCAGCAGGAGGTTCAGGGTCTGGCTCAGGTTCAGGTTCTGGTTCTGGTTCTGGTTCAGCTTTAGGTGTTTCTAATGCAACGATCTTCTCTCTGAGTTCTCTGAGTTCGATGTCTTTAGGATCTTCCACAGGCGGTGGATCAACCACTGGAGGATCTACAGGAGGATCATCATCATCAGCTGGAGGATCATCATCAGTCGGAGGGTCATCTGAAGGCGGATCATCAGGTGGATCATCGTCTGCAGGTGGGTCAGTAGGTGGATCGTCTACAGGCGGATCATCCTTAGGCTCTTCAAACCCTGGTTCTGGATCTTCTAATGCTTTAGTCATTTCATCCATTTCATCGTCAAGTACACTCATTTGTAGCCTCCCGTTAAGTTAATTAATTAATTTAATCATCTTACATTTATCGTTCGGTAGAGTTCCTGCCAATAGCCGTGCGCAGTTGAACCATCACCTCCTACGTTTACCAGCGCTATGATGTCATCTGCAGCAGGTGCAAATTCACCAGAAACAGGTAGTTGATTAAGAAAGAACGTTCCATTGTCTTTTGATATGTTGTCGTGTAGGTCAACATTAGCATCTTGGAATACAAGTATCTTCACCATTCCATCAGTTCCACCTAAGATGGTCAGCAAGTCAGCAACACCGGTTCCAGTTACTATAACTGTCTCGTAGCCGTAAGAGCCTACATCTGTACCGACTGATAAAGATGTTACACCTGCAGCGATTGTTAAGTCGGTGACACCTACGTTACCAGATCCTGACACAGCATTGACTGCTACACGACCTTCTCTTATATATTTAGGCAGTTCACTAACCTGTC
>Ga0208769_1000332_pt1 | contig 24096 bp, 15 predicted proteins | sample AntAceMetag02UKC_FD_184768 | JGI IMG/M metagenome (GOLD analysis project Ga0208769, IMG submission 184768) | Saline lake microbial communities from Ace Lake, Antarctica- Antarctic Ace Lake Metagenome 02UKC (SPAdes) (version 2) | ecosystem: Environmental > Aquatic > Non-marine Saline and Alkaline...
GTGTTAGGATTAAAATATGCAATTCGTCAGTGGAATAATATATATAATAATTTAGAACATTGCTCCCTAGAAGGTCTTACGCCAAATGAGGCTTTAAAGAGAGTGCAAAATGTGTGTACCTAAAACAAAAACTAAAATTAGATAGTAACAAAGTAGCTGCGCATAATAATGCGCAGCTACTTTTTTATATTGTATATTTTATTACATTTCAATGCCTTTTCGAGCAGGGACGCCTTTTTTATAATAATGCCGAACTTCTTTCATTTCAGTAATCAAGTCAGCTCTGTCCATTATCTGAGGATGAGCATAACGACCAGTTAAAATCAATTCAACTGAGCTGGGTTTATTGTCAATAAAATCTAACACCTCTTCAAGGGGGACTAGACCAAATCTAACTGCTACGTTTAATTCATCCATTACCAAGATATCCGGACGACCATCCTTACTACTTAACCTTTTTCTGGCATAATCTAATGCCTGATTCGCTAAATAAATATCAGTTGCTGATGGAGATTCAAGATTAACTAAACCCTCTTCTGCATATTGAACAATTTCCAAACCTGATAATTTTTTCATTACCTTCATCTCCCCAGTGTCTTTCCGACCTTTCATAAATTGAATCATCAAGACTCGATAATCATGCCCTAAAGCTCGCAATAAAACACCTAAACTAGCAGTAGTCTTACCTTTGCCTGAACCAGTGTAAACATGGATTAAACCTAATTTATCTTTTTTGTTTTTAGTATTTGTTTTTGTCATATGTTTAATTATACCAAATTAACCACATTTAGAATAGCCACAAGAACGACAAACCATACAGCCTTCAGAAAATTCTAGAATATTACCACAATCTGGACATTCTGGAGCAAACCCCGAATCAGCAATGGACTTACTGCCATTATTATACTTAACAGTTTTTTCTTGACTCTTGACCGAGGCCTTACCTACTATCTCTTCAGTAACTAAATCTTTTTCGTCAATCTTGATCACTGGTGGCGTTGGCTCAGAATTAGACTGTTCATTGTTAGCTTGCTTAGCCTCTGACTCAAGCCCTAAATTTAATTGCTGCTGATCCTTGTGAAGGTGTTCTTCAAAAACCTTAGCAATCGCATCAGGGATAGAGAGAATCATTCCTTTTTTTGTCCAAGAAGGCATAGGGCCCCTAATACCCTTAATCTGGTCGATAATTTCTTTAGGCTCAATCCCAGCTCGCAAAGACATCGAAACCAAGCGACAAATAGCTTCTGACTTTGCTGCAAAAAAACCACCCGCCTTACCAATATTAGCAAAAACCTCAAAAGGAAGACCATTAACATCATTATTAATAGTGATGTATAAATTGCCATAAGAAGTTTGAACTTTATAAGTTGCGCCTAAGACAGTTTCCGGTCGATCTAGAGGAACTATTTTTTGAGCCGGAACTTCAGCTAATTCTGAATTTTTGCCGGCTGCTTTTTCTTCATTACCTACTGAGAGAACTTGAATATCTTTACAACCATCCCGATAAATAGTCACCCCTTTACAGCCAAGTTTATAAGCAAGCTTATAAACCTTAGCCACATCTTCACGAGTGGCAGAATTTGGAAAATTAATAGTCTTTGACACTGCATTATTTACATGTTTTTGAAAAGCAGCCTGAATTTTTAAATCCCACGCTGGATCAATATCATGAGAAACTACAAAAATCTTTTTTATTTCTTCAGGGACATCAGCCACCTCTTGTACAGAGCCCTTGGCAGCTACTTTTTTCATCAACTCTTCTGAATAAAAGCCTTGCTCTCTGGCAACAGTCTCAAATAAAGTATTGGTCTGATATTGATCAACCCCACCTAAAGACTCTTGACGCTTGAAAGCGAGAGCAAAGATTGGCTCAATTCCCGAAGAACAATTCGCAACAATTGAAGTATAGCCTGTTGGAGCAATAGTGGTAACTGATGCATTACGCATAAAATCAAATTTTTTCTCTGTTTTCCAAGTGCTTTCTTCAAAATTTTGAAAATTACCTTTTTCTTGACCCAACTCCCGGCTAGTTGCGACTGCTTGCTCAGAAACAAATTTCATAACTTTTTCAGCTACCTTAACCGCCTTATCTGAATCATAAGGAATACCAAGTTTAATTAACATATCGGCAAAACCCATAACCCCCAAGCCGATCTTACGATTAGCACGAGTCATTTTCTCTATTTTTTCTAAAGGAAAATTATTTAAATCAATTGTATTGTCTAAAAATCTAACTGACAAACTAGTGACTTTAGCTAATCTGTCCCAATTAATGTCAGCCTCCCCTTTTTCATCTAACTCAACAAAACGAGAGAGAACTATTGAACCCAAATTACAAGCTTCATAGGGCAAGAGTGGTTGCTCACCACAAGGATTAGTAGCTTCTAATTTACCAAGAGTTGGCGTAGGATTATCTTTTTCCACATTATCCAAAAATATTAACCCGGGATCAGCTGTTTTCCAAGCATGGTCAACAATTATTTCAAAAATATCCTTAGCTTTTTTTGTCTTAGCAACAGATCCATCCTGAGGATTAATAAGCTCATATTCCTCGTCTTTCTTTAAAGCCTTCATGAACTCATCATTCACTCCGACCGAGATGTTAAAATTTGTCAAAACTCCAGAAGTGTCTTTAGCTTTAATAAAATCTTCAATATCAGGATGATCAACATTTAAAATCCCCATTGAGCCTTGCTTACGACCACCCTTAGTGCGAATAGTTTCCATGGTTGTATCAAAAGCCTTCATAAATCCCAATGGACCTGAAGCCACGCCTTCACCAGTTGAACCAATCACGCTATCTCGAGGTCTTATTTTTGAAAAATTAAAACCTGTCCCACCAGTTGATTTATGAACCATTACATTTTCCTTGATGGATTGCATAATATCATCCATAGAATCCCCAACCGGCAAAACAAAGCAGGCAGAAAAAGTTAATTTTTTCTCATCTGTATTTCTGAGAGCTTGGCCTGAGATAAATTCTAGCCTTGCATACATTTCATAAAAATCATTTTCCAACTCTTTTATCTTTTCCTCGGGAGTATTGTATTTTCTCTCAGCACTAGCAATAATTCTCGCCACTCGTTTAAATAATTTATCAGGAGTTTCTGCTGGATTACCATTTTCATCCTTTTTTAAAGCTCTTTTTTCTAAAACTGTAATTGCGTTTTCTGTTAACTTATTATCACAATTGATAATATTTATTTCTTCTTCTACATTTACCTTTTCTCGAGCAGCAATAACTTCCCGCTTGGTTATCTCATCTTCTTTTTTAGCTTTTTCACCTGAAGACAAAACCTGAAAAGACTTAGAACCGTCACGATAAATGGTGACACCTTTACAACCCAGCTCATAAGCCATAATATAAGCTTTTCTAATATCTTCAAGAGTGGCCGTAGCTGGAAAATTAATAGTTTTACTGACTGCATTGTCTGTATATTTTTGAGCAGCAGCTTGAATCTTGACATGCCAATCAAAAGACACATCATGAGCAGTTACAAATATTTTTTTGTATTTATCTGGAATCTCTTCAAAATGTTGTAGACTACCTACTTCAGCAATCTTTTCCATCAATTCTTCAGAATAAAATCCTTCGGCCTTAGCTACTTCTTCAAAAATAGGATCTGCAAAAACTAAAACTCTACCGCCATTATTATTTTTTGTATCTTCAAAAAAGACTTGCCGCTTGGTAACCAGAGAAAAAACCGGCTCAACACCAGAAGATGTATTAGCCACCATGGAAATAGTCCCATTAGGGGCAATAGTGGTAATAGTCGCATTTCGAGGTTGTTCAGCTTCGTCCTTAAAAATACTTTCATTGATTGCTGGAAAAGCTCCTCTGATTTTGGCTAGGTCCTTAGAGGCTTGCCAACCTTCATCATAAATAAATTTCATGATTTTTTCAGCCATCTTAACTGCTTTTTCAGAATTATAAGGAATTTCAAGTTTATATAAAAGATGAGCAAAGCCTAAAATTCCTAAACCAATCTTACGAGTTTTTTTAACATTTACCTCAATCTCCGACAAAGGATAATTGTTAAGATCAATCATGTTATCCATAAAATGAACAACAGTTCTAACAGTTTGCCTAAGTTCATCCCAATTAATATCTCCATCTTTAATATGAGTCGGTAAAATTATTGAACCCAAATTACATGATTCATAGGGTAAAAGAGGTTGTTCGCCACAAGGATTAGTTGCTTCAAGCTTACCTAAACCAGGAACTGTATTGTCTTTATCCAAAGCATCCATAAAAATAACTCCTGGATCAGCACATTCCCAAGCTCTTTGAGTAATCTCATTAAAAACATCTAAAGCTCGAAGTGTGCCTGTTGCCTCTCCATTTCTAGGATTAATTAATTCATAATTTTCATCACGTCTGACTTTTTCCATAAATTCATCAGTTACTCCTACAGAAGTATTAAAATTCTTAATCAAATCAGACTTATCTTTGAGACGAATAAATTCTAAAATATCCGGGTGATTAACATTTAAAATACCCATATTACCCCCATGTCTTTTTGAGCCTTGTAGGATAGAAGACAAAGAAGCGTCAAAACTTTTAACATAATGAATCGGACCAGCAGCCACCCCAAAGACGCCCTTAACAACATCACCTTTAGGCCTAATTTTTGAAAAATTAAAACCTGTTCCGCCATTATTTTTTTGAATAAAAGCGGCATTTTTTAAACTTTCAAAAATTCCCTGCAAAGAATCATCAATCGGCACGACAAAGCATGAAGCTAATTGACCAGTGTGAGTTCGACCAGATTCAAAAAGGACTCTCCCACCTGGTAAAAATTTAGACCTAGCTAAAACCCTATAAAAAGATTTAATTGTCTCTTCCGAAGACTTCCCTGGATCATAAATTTTGTCAGCTCCAGCCATAAATTCGGCTACCCGATAATACATCTCAGCTGGAGTTTCCAGGGGTTGCCCATTTTCATCACAACGCAAATATCTTTTCTTAATCACCTCATAAGCATTTGAGGAAAATTCTACTTTTTCACTTTGGATTATTTCATTTTTACCCATGTCTTTAACTAGCTAGTATTAATTGTTAGTCCTCTTTTTTATTTAAATTCAAAACTTGTTTTTCTCGACAACGATCTCGATAAACAGTCACGCCCTTACAGCCTAATTCATACGCCATCATAAAAACTTTTTTTACTTCCTCGCGAGTCGCCTCATGAGGCATATTAACAGTTTTACTTACAGCATTGTCAGTATATTTTTGAAAAGCAGCCTGAATCTTGATGTGCCACTCTGGATCAATATCATGTGAAGTAACAAAAATTTCCTTAAACTCAGCTGGTACCTCATCAATCTTTTGGACAGAGCCTTGTTCAGCAACCTTTTCCATTAATTCCTGAGAATAAAACCATTTTTCTTTAGCGATTTCTTCAAAAACTGGATTCCCTTCATAAAGAGTATTATTATCTATACCTTGAATATCTTGACGTGTATAAACTAAGGCAAAAACTGGTTCAACCCCGCTCGAAGTATTGGCAATGATTGAGGTTGCTCCATTTGGAGCAATAGTGGTCACGGTAGCATTTCGCATGGCTGAATAACCCATTTCAGGAAAAGTGCTTTCTGAAAAATTAGAGAAATTTCCTCTTTTTTTTGCCAACTCAACGCTAGCTTTTCTAGCAGTTTCTTGAACAAATTTCATTAGATTGTCAGCCAAAGAAACAGCCTCAACTGAATTATAAGGAATGCCTAAATAATACAACATGCTAGCAAAACCCATGACCCCCAAGCCAATCTTACGATTTGCTAAATTAATTTCCTCTATTTCTGGCAAAGGATAAGAATTTAAATCAACCGCATTATCTAAAAAATGCACGCCTGTTTCAACAGTTTTTTTAAGACGATCATAATCTATCTCATATTCGCCTGAAGCGTCTTTTTTAAGCATTTTTGATAAAACTACTGAGCCTAAATTACAAGCCTCATAGGGCAAAAGTGGCTGTTCTCCACACAAATTTGTCGCTTCAATCATCCCAACCTTAGCAACAGTATTGTATTCATTAACTCGATCAATAAAAAGTAAGCCTGGCTCGGCTGATTTCCAGGCAGTCTCAACTATTAAGTCAAAAACTTCTTTAGCTTCCAATCTCCTGATTTCCACTCCAGTCTTAGGATTAAGAAGAGCATAGTCAGTTTCATCTTTAACAGCCCTCATAAAATCATCTGTTAAAGAAACCGAAATATTAAAATTGTTCAGCTCGTCTTCTTTGGATTTAACAGTAATAAATTCTAAAATATCTGGATGATCAACTCTTAAAATACCCATATTGCCTCCACGTCTAAAAGTTGCATTATTTACAACTGTTTCAGTTGAATAATCATACAATTTCATAAAAGAGATTGGACCACTAGATCTACCTCCGGTTGAATTAATAACAGCTCCTTTTTGCCTGAGCTTGGAAAAATTATAACCAACTCCAGCCCCGGTTTTGTGGAGAAAAGCCGCATTTTTTAAAGTATTAAAAATAGATTCCATAGAATCTTCCAAAGGCAAAACATAACACGCTGAAAGCTGTTGCATTGATCTTCCAGCATTTCGCAAAGCCATCCCAGATAAAAATTCTAGCTCAACCATGGCTTGATAAAATTTATCAGCTGTCAATCTAATCTCCGAAGCTGAGGCTCCATATTTCTCATCAGCAGAAGCAATATTTTCAGCTACTCTCTTTATCATATCTTCAGGAGATTCAATAACATTACCACTATCATCTTTCCTTAAATATCTTTTTTCAATAATCAATCTAGCATTTGGGGAAAGTACAACCTGTTTTAACTGGATATTTTTTTCTTCCATTTATATATTTTTATTTATTATCAAGTAGATGATAAAAAAAGACATACATGTATTTATGCTAATTATGTCTTTTTTAATTTTATTTTTGTTTTACCAGTTAAAACTGGCTATTACTCAAAGTCCACCCATGGACCTACATCATTTTTTTTCGAATAAAGGTAGGAATTTCTAAATCATCATCTCCCCCTCCTGACAGATCGTCATTATCATCTTGCTCTAATTTATCAGAAACTCTTGGCTGATCTTTGATTGTTTTGGTTCGAATAGCTGGTCCAGCTACATTATCTCCGTCTTCAGCAATCTCCTGCGGCCCTCCAGGCCACTTAAAACCAAAAGTCTTTGAATTTTCTTCTTTTTTTTCTGTGTGACGAGGCTTGAGTGCATCATCAAAACCTGTAGCAATCACCGTTACCTTAACATCATCTTTCATTGAATCATCAACTACTGAACCAAAAATAATTTTAGCTGAAGAATCAGCTTTTTCAGTAATCACTTTAGCAGATTCATTAATCTCGTGCATAGTCAAAGAAGAACCACCAGTAATAGTGAAAAGAATGCCTTTAGCCCCATCAATTGAAACATCTAATAAAGGGCTATCAATAGCTGCTTTAGCAGCATCAATTGCTCTATTTTCACCACTAGCTGAACCAATCCCCATCAAAGCTGAACCAGCATCAGACATAATTGACTTAACATCTGCAAAGTCAACATTAATAAGCCCGGGAACAGTAATTAAATTGGAGATACCTTCAACACCTTGTCTTAAAACTTCATCAACTACTCCAAAAGCGTCAATTAACGAAGTCTTTTTATCAATAATCTGCAGTAAACGATCATTGGGGATAGTAATAATAGTATCAACTTTTTCTGAAAGCTTAGCTAAAGCATCTTCAGCTATTCGCATTCGCTGTTCACCTTCAAAAGAAAAAGGCTTAGTGACAATAGCCACGGTCAAAGCACCAACATCTTTGGCAATATCAGCCACAACTGGAGCACCACCTGAGCCAGTTCCGCCACCTAGGCCACAGGTGATAAAGATCATATCAGCCCCTTTAAGCTTTTCGTAAATCTCTTCTTGAGACTCTTCAGCAGCCTTAAAACCAACCTCTGGGTTCATCCCAGCCCCTAAACCCTTGGTAGTAGTCTTCCCTATGTGGAGCTTAGTTTTAGCAGTTGATTTATGTAAAGCCTGAGAATCAGTATTAATAGTAATAAAATCAATGCCTTTGAGCTTAGACTCGACCATACGGTCAACAGCAGAGCCACCGCCACCACCAACACCAACAACTTTTATTTTGGCAAATGTTTCTATAGCTGGCTTAACTTCCATAATAATATATTATTAATTTTAGTGAATTTCTTAAAAAATTAAGATAACTTTATTTTAATGCTTTTACCAAGATTTATCAACTAATTTTAAACCTCTGGATAAATTAATTACTCAGGGCATCAAAGCCTTAAACCATTTTTTCATTTTTCCCCTGACTTCTGAAACTGACGAAAATTTGGGCAATGAGAAAGAGACTCCCTTAGTACCGCCCGACTCTATCCCCCACATCACCAATCCTAAGGCACAAGCATATTCAGGACTCATCGCTTTTTCAATAGTAACTGGTAAATTTTCAGGTAAACCAACAAAAGCTGGTAATTCAAAAACTTTTTTCGCCATTTCAACTATACCCTCTAATTTAGCTCCTCCACCAACCATAACAATTCCACCCGGCAAAAGACCATTTCTTTCAATTTTCTTTAATTCCTCATTAGCCATAATAAAAATCTCTTCCAAACGAGCTTCGATTATCTCAGCAACATGCTGTCTAGAAACAAAACCTGTCTCAGTTTCTTGAAATTCTGCTAAATTAATTTCTTCGCGCTTGGAAATTCCAGTTACTAAAGCTGTGCCGTATTCACGCTTAATAGCTTCTGCTACTTCAATCGAAGTCCTAAGGCCAATGGCTATGTCATTGGTAATATGCCCAGCTCCAATTGGCAAAACAGCATTGTGGAGTAAATCTCCTTCTTCAAAAACTACCAAATTAGTTGTCGCTGCTCCAATGTCTAACAAGACCACTCCTAAATCCTTTTGACGCTTAGAAAGAACTGCCTCAGCTGAGGCTAAACCGCCTAAAACAAGCTCGTCTATATCAACCCCAGTTCGATAGATACATTTAGTCAAATTTTTAATTTGTGAGGACAAGCCTAAAATAATCTGAGCATCTACTTCAAGTTTAATCCCAGTCATCCCCACTGGGTCAGAGATCCCCTGCTGAGAATCTACCGTAAAACTCTTAGGAACAATGTGCATAATCTCATAATTTGGCGGGGTAGCAATCGCTTGAGCTGCTTCAATTACTCGAGAAATGTCTTCTTCTTTTATCTCCCCATCAGCCTTAGCGACCGCCACCACACCGTGGCTAAGGGCTGATTTAATATGAACACCATTTATGTTAACAATCGCCCGATCTATAGGTAACCCAACCATTCTCTCAGCCTTTTCCAAGGTTTCAGAAATCGAAGAAACTGCATCTTCAATATTGCTAATAATACCTTTATTTACCCCTTGAGAGATATTCTCAGCAATACCAACAATATGAGAGCTAATCTCTCTTTCTTGCTCAACAATTTGCCCAATTACGCACTTGATATTAGCTGAACCAATATCCAATCCGCAAATTAATTCCTGTTTTGCCATATCAAATTTAACTGATTTCCTTTTAATTATACCCTAAACCTCGCTAGCTGCCAAAAAAATCTATAAAATACGGAACAAAAATAATCAAACCGATTATCAATGCTCCGACAGATGTTAAAAAAACAGCTGCTGCCATCAAATCCTTAATAATAGCCACATAATGATGGATCTTGGGCTGAAGCATATCAGCTATTTTTTCAAAAATAGTATTAACAATTTCTAAAACCAAAACCGACCCAATCAACATTAATAAAATTATAACCTGCCATTCTGGTAAAGGAAAAATTATCATTAAAGCAACAACTACTAAGGCTGCTAATAACTGAATCCGAAAATTTTGTTCATTCTGTAAAACATAAACCGCCCCCTTAAAGGCATATTTGAAACTTCTAAACAATTTACTAAAACTTATTAACATAACTTAGAATATATCTTGGTGAAATATCTATCTTCTTCTTTTTCCATTTTTTCTTTAGCTTTAATTGACTTTTCATGATCAAAACCTATGATGTGTAATAACCCATGAATCATCAACTGCAATAAACGCTCACTAACCTTTATCCCTAATTTCTTGGCCTGCTGCTCGGCTATTTCATAAGTAATTAAGACCTCCCCTGCTAAAACCACTTCTGACTGATAATCCATCTTATTTCCATCAAGTAAACTATAAGAAATCACATCTGTAACCTTATTTTTACTTCTAAATTGTTGATTTATCTTTTTAATTCCAGCCTTGTCAATCAGAATTAAATTTACTTCAGTTTTTCCTAAAATTGTCTTAGAAAAAGCTTGTTCAGTCGCCCTTACTAAGGGAGCTAAAAAATACGGTTTAGCTCCAACTTCATTAATAAGATTAATCTTCATCACTAGTAGCTTCAACAAATTCAAAAGAATTAACAATCATTTCAAAAACAGTTCGATAATCTACTTCTTTTTGAATTCCTATATCATGAACTAAGCTATAGATTTTATCTCCCTTAGCAACAAAATATGAATAACCGTCAATTGTTTTAATTCCCGAAAAACCTGCTATGGTGACTGCTACTAAATCAGAGCTAGAAGATTTTGGAACCTGATTAAGATACCAAGATTTAGCAGATAATAAACGAGAATTTTCTAAGACTAAAATCTCTACCAATTCACCGCTTGGAGAAGTAATAATAATTTCTGTATATTTATTACTTAAAGCCTGATAAACCCAATCAGCTGGATAATAAACCTGATAATTAAAAAGATTATTTTCAAAAACATCCACTATAGCAGTCTCAGCAAGCTCGGCCTCGCCAACAGGATTATAGCCATTTTTAACTTCATCTCCATCTAAAAAAGTATCTCCATCTGTATCAGGTAAATTTTTATCAGACCCAAAGAGCATTTCTTCTTCATTGGTTAATCCATCAGAATCATCATCAAGACTGTCGGGAATATTGGTTTTAATCCCAAAATCAAAATTTAAATTTGTATTAATATTTTTATTAGAGTTAGCATTGGAATTAGTATTAGTATTAGTATTACTATTCGTGTTTGTGTTTATATTTGTATTTGAATTAACATTACCATTTAAATTGCTATTAAGATTAACATTGGTATTAGCATTAGTATTCGTATTTGTGTTTATGTTTGTATTTTCGTTTGAATTCAAATTAGAATTTAAATTAGTGGCCACTACCAAAGTATTATCAGTCTTTAAATTTTGATACAAAAGAAAACCACCACCTCCTAAAACAATAATTCCTAGAATAATAATAATAAAAATAGCTATTTTTTTACCATTCTTAGACTTTTCTTTGGGTAAAAATTTATCCGGCATAACATGAAATTTTTTTTCTTCATTTTCAAAAGACTCCGCATCTGGAGCTTCGAACATAACAGAATTTTGTTTTTCGTCTTTGTTTTCCATTTATCTCATTAATTATTTATTTTTTCTAATTCTTCTTCAAAATTAAGCAATTTACCATCACCCAAAGGATTGTAGCCATTTTTAACTTCATCCCCATCAGAAAATCCATCCCCATCAGTATCACGAATAATCGGATTAGTCTTAAAAACCATGACCTCGTCATAATCAGAAAGACCATCTATATCTGTATCAGCTCTCTCAGGATTAGTTTTAAATTCAGCCTCATCTTCATCTGGAATCCCATCATTATCAATATCTTGAATTTCAAAATTAAGATTTAATATTACTGGAGCACTAGCATTTAAATTATTAACAATTACCCCCGTATTAGTACTTATTGAGGAAACATCATCAGCACCCTCTAAAGATTGCCAAACTGTATAAGCAATAGCTAAAATAATTATTCCCGCTAAAACTAAGCTGATTATTTTTATAATTTTACTTTTTGAAGGTAATGGCTTTGTAGGACCCTTTTTATCTCTAATTTCTGAGGAGGTATCTTTTAAATTTTGTTTTTGAAATTTACCTTTTCCAAAACGAGCATTTAGACCTTGATCAAAAGCACTTCCTGTCTCAGCTTGGACTGAATCTGTTTTTTCTACTTCTTCAAAAATATCTTCAACTTTATTTTCTGACATACATCTTTAATTATTTGGCTGAGATTAAACGTTTACTAAAATCAAAAGGATTATCTGTTGGTTCACACTCCAAGGCATCCCCTTGGCAAAAAGTCTCCCCAATTTGATTAGCTAAATTCACAGCAACTGCATTTTCCCAACACGCATATTTACAGGTTTGTAGATTGTTTTCATCTTCAAGCTGACCAATCAAGTCATAAGCACCGCCAGTTGAATCTGAACGATAAGCATAACAATAATTTTCATAATTCCACGGACCAGTTACACAATTATCAACTGGATCTCTAGGTAAAGGACTTAGGTAATTCAATAATTTATTAGATAATTCATTCCAAAAAATTTCGTTTGGATCATCTGCCTCTGAGCCAACCCAAATAGTAGGATCAGCAATAATCGGATAATGACCATTGGTTTGATAATATTTTGTCAAAGCTGATCTAATTTGAGCTAAGTCATGAATTCTTTTTTCATCATAAGCCTCAATCTCAACTCTATAATTATACGATCTACAAGCTGAATCATTTGTGCCGGGATCATCACAAGGATTATAAAAATCATTATCACCTGCATAATTATCATCAAAATCACCTCCCCAAGTCACTCCTTCGGCCTCATATTGAAATTCAAGATTAGCATACAAACTTACTTTTTGATTGTTATTAGTTACTTTATAAAGATAAGTATAAGATTCTTCCGCTGGCAAAAGATGTCTTTTAGCATCAGTACTCCAGCAAGCTTTGGTATCATCAAACACCACAGGCTTACCTTGCGCATCAACACCCTTTAAATAAGCGCAAGCAACGCACTCTCCATTTAAAGACTGGCCAAAAAGAGGATTACAACAAATAGGATTATTATTATTATCTATTTCAGCTGTCTTAATAGCTGTCAAAAGATCACTATCAAAACACTCTTGCTTTGTCTCAGTTTTTACACAACGAGTTGCAAATTTACCATCATCTAAAGTTACTTGCTGACAAGTCTCGTCAGCACCCGCACAACACTGTGGACTTTCTCCAAAAGAACAATATTTTTCAGCTAACGTATCCTCCTCACAATCCACAAGAACTTGATCTAAAACTACTTCTATCACCTCAGCTTGTAAACATTCTTGATTCTCGGGACAACACATAATTTCATTGCCTTCACCTCCACAGATTCTTTCTACTGGGACATCCTCCACCCGTTCATAGTTATAATAATTTCCAGGTAAACCTACTATGCCAGTCTCTAAACAATAATAGTCTGCGCTACTGCTAGAATTATTAAAATAACTTAAATTCATTTCAAAACAAGATTTAGCCTGATCAGCTTCAAGAGCCTCTGTAATAGTTGATGAATCCATTTTATTGATCGGATCAGTATAATTTTTACCCATCGCATTTCCTAAAGTTGACCAAGAATTCCAAAGAGAATTACTATAACCCCGCAAATATGCACCAGTGGCAAAGGATAAAAAATTATAGCTACCTCCAGTTAAATAATAATCTCCCAATCTAGTCTGCATATCTCCAAAAGCCATGATTCGAGCTGTATCACGCTGCATTTGGGCTTTTTTATCAAGATCTACAAGACCAGTCTGAAAATGTAGATTAGCCACTAACTGCGTATATATTTGCAAAGTGTCGCCGCCAGCAGTAGCCGAGATCAAATAAACATTTGAATAAATTTGGCCTGAATCAGTCAAATTAGAAGCTGAGATAAAAGTTGAATTTCCAGTTTGAATAGCATCAAACCCGTCTACAGTTGATTGAGAATATGTCCCGCCGTTTTTAACATTTTTCTTATACCAATCTGCCACAGAAAGATTATTTGGATTAGTAAAAACTCTAATCCCAATTATTTCTGAATCATCATCAAATTTAGTTAAAAAATACATAGCTAGAGTCTCGGGACCGTCAGTTGGTAAATCAGTAATTTTTTTGACCTTGAGGTCAAGATTGGGTAAACCATCATCTAAACAATACATAGTAGTGAAATGATAATCATCATCTTCTATCAAATTATTTGGATCATCATCTCCTGTTTGAACTGGCCAAATATCTCCTGGCTGATTCCTACCCCATTCTGAGACAGGGAAAAATTTATACTTTTCTAAATCATTACCAGTTGAAACTGGCCATGGATTTTCACACAAGAAAACATCTAATAAAGACATAGCCTCTAAGTCTGAACCAGCACAACTCCCAACATAATAATCACCAACTACCAAATTAACGCCAATCTGACCATCATCAATCTCAAGTTGCTGACAATAATTATTAGCCCCCTGGCACTCATCATTATTATTACACAAAGGATAGGTAATCCCCTGCGCAACACATACCGCATCATAACCTTGGTGTGTATTTTCAATAGCTAAACAATCATAACCAACTCCACAATCCTCTGCAACAGCACAACCTCTTAGCTCTTCACCACCAATATTAGCTGCAGTTGCTATAGCATTGATCTGACCATTTTGATCGCCATCCTTAGCATAGCTAATATAATCAGGGGCAATATCTCCTTCGTCTATCGGCGGGACAATCCAGGCAATATTTTCTTCACCTACACTCGGTGACCATTCCCAATCCCAACCATAAGAAGGATAAGAAGCTAAGATTTGATCATCATCAGACAAAGTGATGGCTGTAAAATTAGTTTTTTCATCATCAGCTGTACCAATGGCTCCACCAGTGGCAAAGACATTGGCTTCAGTGAAAATATATGAAGGTGGGTCCATATACACGCCACTAACTGTACAAATCTCAGCTCGAGTATTAAAAGTATATATATAATCCCCATCTACATTATAATTTTCTCCTTCAAAATGATATTCTGCATCACCCATCTTAATTCCCCATTCATTAGCCACATCTCGCGAAACAAAAATATCAACAGTCGCTAACTTTGGCAGCATGTTGTTAAGTAAAATATCAACATAAGTTACGTTTTGATTTTGATAACCCTGATTATGCATATAAATTTCACCTTCTTGAAATTCATCCCCTACCAAAACTTTGATCGTCCCATCAACAGCATAACGCAAACCTGGTTCGTTCATGGGTTGAGAAAAAATCAGTTGTAATTTGGCGTTTGGACAAACCTCAGTAGTTACTTCTGGTATTTGATATGCGACAACTGGTCGACTATGACAGCAATCATCAGAGCCACAAGATAAATAATTAGACCCATTAGAATTACAAAGATAATCATTGGGAACTATATCTTTACACGTTGCTCCCTCACCACTACAATCACTATCCGTCCGACAAAGAACGCTATCATCTGAACAAGCTCCAGTAGTACAACCACAAAATGCTCCTCGCTGGTCATCTTCAGCTGTACATGGCTCAATATCTGGGGTACATAAAAGCCCCCAAATATTAGTCGGATCAGGCTCAGTTGGGTCACAACAACACAAACAATTACTATCCCCAGTAATACAAGATAGCTCATTACTCGGGTAACAAATTGGCACTCCTGTACTACAACCACTAGCCACTCCTGAACAAGCTGGGTTCCCCAACTGACAATCCACGCTCCCATCAATACACTGAGGAATTGCATTGAGACAAGCATAATCATTTTGGCAATAAGCTGAACCAACTTCACAAGTTACAGAATCATCTACCTGACAACTTGGCTGATTAAAAAATGTATTTGAACAATTATTAATACATGGCTGGCCAAAATTAGAATCCTCACATTGATCTGCTAACTGACAAAAACCATGTTGGCAACAATCAGAGTCACAATCTGAATTTTCTTTACAAGTCACTCCAAAAGCCAAAGGATTTGAGACTGAGCTTCCTTTTTCTACCAAAATTCCAGCATCACTTATATCAAAAGCATTATTAGCACAAATAGACGGGTTACCAGAAATAGCATCTACTGGGACCGCCACAGTAACAGCAGTCTCAGACCAAGTATAATAATCATCTAGAGTAGGTTCGGCCCGAGTTGTTAAAGTCTTCATAAATGTCGCCTGATTATCAGTTTCAGGATTAGAAGCTGAACAAGGACTTTTGTCGTTTTCTATTAAAATACACTCACTATCTACAGAACACACCTTGCTGTCATCTTCATGACAACTCTTAATAGTCTGATCTTCACAAGGACCCACATCTACTAAAGCAGCTGGCGGTGTCCCAAATATACAATCATTATCAGTCTGGCAAGTTGTCTTAGAATCATTTTGACATACTTGAACAATTTTATCTTCACAAGCACCTAAATCAGAAATATCCTGACAATCCGCATCACTAGAACAAGCCTTGGAAGTGTCTTTTTCACAAATCCCTTCTCCGCCAGTACCTATTCCAAAATTTTTACCTCGCAAGACTACTGTTGCGCCATTATCAGCTGCTGTGGGCTGGACCTTGCAAAGCATTGGGCCGATTGGATCAGAATTAACTGTAAAGTCACCAGCACTAGCTGTTAATTTTTTAGTACAACGCGCTACCCCACCACTTTGACATTCGGCTATTCCTTCATCACTACAAGCTGGAGTTTCTCCAGTTACTAAAGCGCCCTCTAAACAACTCAACATACCTTGATCACAAGAAATACTATAACCTGAATTTTCATCTTCAGGATCATTTTGTTCACAAACAACTTTATTTGAAAATGGATAATCAAAAGAAACTTCTACTGAAAAATCATTCCCAGGAGCGACTTCTGGAACTTGGGCAATGATCTGATTTGAGGTCCAAGTATTGCCACAAATATTTTTATCGGGATAATCAGCTAAATTTGAATCAAAATAAACTTCACCTTTTTGCCAACCAAAATAACAACCAGTGAGAGTAGTCCACTGACCAACCGGGCCATCAACTGGACACATTCCAGTCACAATTGGCAAACAACGATTAATTTCAATATCGCAAATACTACCACACTCAGCACAATCTGCATTAGAGGTACAATAAGCTGAATCAACTACTAAGCTAGCATTACCTGAAACGCTCTGTACCTCAGCTTCAATTTGACTTCGACCATCTTGAGCATTACTCAAAGCAGTCGCTAATTCTCGCCAAGTAGAACCAGCCACCATATTAGCAATGGCTATTTCCGAAGAATCCCAAACAAAACTATAACCAGAACCATCAATATGCTGACAATCAGGACCACGAGGGATAGCTTCAAATAATTGAGTAGCTGGTAAATTACTCATAAAAACATTTCCAGCAATAATATTGTTACCATACCCACCTTCAATTACATTTCCTGCTTGATCAATATTTCGAGCGTCTACTGAAACACTTTGGATCGGACACTGACTATCATCAGCTTGAGTTCTAAAATGATATTGATAATTATCTTCCATAGGTACACCATCAGTTGTTGAGACATCTTTATCAACATTTACCATATACCAAGTATTAATCTCTAAACCGCTTGGGACCAAACGAATTCCAACAGCCTTGGCTGTTTCATTTTCATATAAAATAGTTGAAGGAATCGAAGCTGTGACTATAAGACAAGTATTGTAATCATAAGTACCTCCAATATTGCATTTATATAAATCAATATTATTAGTTAAAGTAGCTTGATCGATTGCTGCTAATTCTAAACTATTAATCTCAAAAACTAAATTAATCATTGAGTTCAAACAAGCATTAGTTACGTTTGGTCGCGGAGAAGGAGATGGATACAAGCCATCTTCAGGCTCTCCACCCGCACAATCAGCATAATCTCTAACACGAGGTGCTTTGTTGCATGGGATAGAATAAGCTCGACCATTTGACCTTAAAGTTTCCCCATCTTGTTCCTTGGTTACTCTGACAAAATATCGACCATTTACTAAACCAGTATTTGATTGAGCTTCAAAATACTGATCAGTCTCATCACCAAAATAATGATAATTTATTGCTGGATTCACTCCATGGACAACACCTGGAGTTAAACCAAATTTCTCACCTACGAATTCAGCAAACTGACCAGCAGTTTCATGACAATGAGGATTTATCAAACATAAGCCTGGGCCAACCTTATCAGTTATTTTAAAATTACGTGTATTACTATATTTACCATTGGCTCTAACCACCTGAATTTCTACCTTGTTATCCAATTCAAAACCAGTAGGAACTACTGTAATAATCTCTTTGTTTGTCCAATTAGCAGTACAACGTGGATCATCTGGCCAATTACCTAAAATATCTGTTGTTCCTCCACCTTCTTCCCGACGCCTAAACCAAACCTGGCCCTGTTCTGAACCAAAATTATCCCCACCAATCGTCACATATTGTCCTACGCCACCTGAAGAAGGATCAGTGTAGTCAATATGTGGGCTCAATATTTCAAAATCTGCTTCAGATGGGTCTGAAGTAATCCCTGCCACCGACACAGCCAAAGACCCCTCTTCTTTGGAAAGAGGTGGAACTTTAATGTCTATCTCACCAACTGAAGCTGACATCAAACACATTCCTTCTATATATTCTTTATTTCCAGCTTCTCCAAGGATTGGATTGTTATTAGGGGGACCAATTGTAAAATTTTGATTAAAACAACTTTCAATTGTCCGACCAGCCCAAACAGTATCAAAAAATATTACTTCTGGCTCTGGTAAAAAATACTTACCAACAATGGTTACTCTCCCTGGATCAGCTATACCGCCTCCGTTGTCAGACAAACTCGGACCAAGTGGATCATTGTCCACTCCATAATAACTTGCCTCAGGTGTAAAGCTGGTAATCTCTGGAAAACAATCAACTATAATCCCAGTCTCAAAATTCCAAGGAGTAACATTGGGTGTTTCAGTATCATCTGAAGAAATAAAATCATCCATTGGGCTACCCTCAGTATCAAGATCTCCATCATGATCTCCATCTAGAGGATTAGCGCACATATCTAAAGGAGCATCATTATAAATTTCTTCAGCTGTTCCACCAAAAAGCCTGACAAAATATGAGGTATTAGCCATAAGCTGCTCTTTGGGTCGAGTCATAAAAACATCAAATAACCCCCCAAAATCCCAGCTACCCAGGGCTAAATTTTCTACAAAATCACTCCCAGCTGAAAGATTAACTGCCACAGTATCATTGAAGCTCGATGGCAACATCGCCTCTGAAAACTGAGTATAAAGTGGAGTTTTTAAACAAGCATCAACTGAGCCATCAGCTGGAAAAGGCGAAGAATTATTTTCTTTAACCACTGGTGGAATAACATCAGTCTCTTCACCAGTTGAAAAAGTCCAAGTGTATTCTCCAATCCCATCAGTTGATAAAACAGTCCCATCCAAAGCTCTAACTCCGTCATAATTACCCTCTATAGTCGCTATATATGTTGTATTCATTTCTAAATCAGTATTCAAAATCAAATCAGCATATTTAGTGGTTTCACCTGGACCAAACTTGATAATCCCCTGAGCCCGATCACCAACACAGATATTACTTTCACACAAGCTTGAAGCGCAATCATTATTCTCAATACAAGCAGTATTATTAGGAGCACCAGCATAAACCTGAACATAGTAAGTCTCATTAGTGACTGTAGCCTTGTTAATCTCCTTTGAAAAACGGGCTGACATAGCAGTACACAAATAAACATTGGTTTCCATATTTCGAGGCCAAGTAGAGACTACATAAAAATTTGAATTTTGAGGAAAACCTGAACAACTAGTAGCACAAATCCGACTTGGATAACAACATTGTTGACCATCAGCACAATCAGCATTAACTGAACATTGCCCACCACCATTGTTGCCACCTGTCGCATCTATTAATCGATTAAGGATATACCAAACAATCCCCCAAGAAGCCAAAATAATTAATAAACCAATAATAGCTGAAATCAAGGTTTTTTTTGCTTTTTCAACTTTATCTGGGTTACCATTAGCAGTCATCCATAAAAAACCTGCGTAAATAACGATAATAACAGCAATAATCGACAAAATCCCCAAAACCCAATTAATTATACTAATTGCAATCTCCTCAGGACTTCTTGAGCCCAAGTCCAAAGAACTTCCAACATCGCTAATCGTAATCGCCTGAATAGTCTGAGGCAACAAAAAAAGCATTGACCCACACAATATTAAAATTGCTACTAGCCAATACTTTTTTTGAGAAATTACCCGCATGGAGTGTCTTTTATTTTAATAATTCTTCGACAACTTTTTTAACCAAATTGCCATCAGCCTTACCCTTGAGAGCTGGCATAACAGCACCCATGAGCTTACCCATCTCTGAAATATTAGTTACACCTAAGGCCTCTTTCTTTTTTTCAACAATTTTTCTGACTTCTTCTGCTGAAAGCTGCTGAGGCATAAATTCCATCAAAATCACCAGTTCTTTTTCTTCAGCCTCTGTTAGATCATTACGACCGGCCTGAGAATAAGCCTCGATTGAATCTTTATGTTTTTTTACTTCATGAGAAACAACTTCTAAAATTTGCTCTTCGCTTAAATCGCCTTTATTGTCAATTTCCTTATTTTTTATTTCAGCTAAAATCATTCGTAAAACTGAAACACGTAAAGAATCACCTTTTTTAAGAGATTCCTTAAAATCAGCTGTTAGCTGTAATTTGTCCATTATCGTAAAAATTACTTTTTTATTTTTATACACTTTTTAATAGCGTTTGGAGAGTTTGCAAGCTCCTCTAAACGACCGGTTTTACGTAAATAATCGTATTGTTCCTTAATCTGTTTTTTAGCCAAAGCTTCTTTCCGCTTTTTATTATCGTTCTTTTTTACTTGTTTAAAAGCTTTTTCTTTTTTTGTTCGAACTAAACCTGTACTTTGGACTTTTTTGGTAAACCGACGAAGTAGACTTTCATTAGTCTCACCATCGCGCTTTTCAACGTTAACTGGCACTAAAAATACACCTTCCTTTCTAAATTTTAATATTTATACAACTACCTATAATATAACATTATTGCCTCTATTTAGTCAAAGGAAATAATTTACTCATTTTATCTTTTCTTTGCCCAAAATACAGACATATAAACAATAAATTATCTAACTACTAAGCTTGCTAATATTACTGATAATTTTAATTTTATAATTCCTTCAAATCGTCAATATTTAAAGATTGCTGACGAGCTAATTCTTCTTCTTCACTTTTTTGCTTCATCTCAAGAATTTTTTTGTCCAAAAAACGATTATTAACCGCCCCCTTATTTAAACGACGCTTAATATCATCTAAAACTTTAGCATAATCAACTATTTCTTGAGCACCAGTCTCAATATCTCTGACTAAAACAGTTTTATCAATTATTTCTCTCTGACCAATAATTAAAATAAAACGTGCTTTTTGTTTGTTAGCTAAGGCTATTTGCTTATTCAAACCATCCTCCCAAAAAGCATGAGAAACCTTGATCCCCTCACTTCTTAAACCTTCAAATAACCTCAAAGCTTTTTTCTTAGCCTCTTCTCCAAGCTGAGCCAGAAAAACGTCAGTTTTCTGGTGTTGCTTAAGCTTGGTATTATTTTTTTTCATTTGCAAAACAAGACTATCCTCTAAAAAAGTAAAACCAAAAATAGCTAAATTCTTTTCCCCAAAAGCAGCTAAATAAGGTTCCATCCGCCCACCTTCAGCTAAAACTATTTTTTCTCCTTTTTTGGAATTATCAACCGCTTCTAAAGAAAAAATAGTTTGGTTATAAACACCCTGATTAGCGACTCTAGTTGGGTCCAATGAATATGGGACCTCCATATCATCTAAAAATTCAAGAATTTTTACAAAATGTTCACGACAACTTTCACAAAGATTATCAACCAATTGAGGGGCATCAGAGGCTAATTCCTGACAATTTACTTTTTGGCAACTAAAAAAATCTAGTGATTTATCAGCATAAAAACTCTTACAATCGTCACAAAGATAACGTTTTCTATTTTTATAATAAGCATCTAATTGCTTCCAATATTCTCCCAGGCATTCCTTGCATCCAATATGATTGATGTTTAAGGTTATGGGTAAATTTAAGCCAGCAAAATAATCATAAGCAAATTTAATGACCTCAGCTTCCAAGCTTGAATCCCGCTCGCCAAAGGCTAAAACACCCCTTTCTTTATTTTCAATAATCTCATTTTTACGCAAACCTGCTTTTTTAAAAATTGAACCAGCAAAGCTCAAACGAACAGAGTCAATACAAGTTTTGAGCTTATTTTGCAAAGTAAACTGGATCGCTTGAGGTAACAATTTGGAACGTAAACTTAGTTCTTCCGCCTTTGTCCGAGCTGGAAAAACAACTAATAATTTACGATAATCTGCTTCTTCTGCCAAACAAAATGTATCAGCCAAATCTATAGTCGGCAAATTAACGGGTAAAAAACCATAAGCCTTGGAAAAACCATCAAAACGATCAATTATTTCAGCAGATATTCTTTGCTCGAGAGGAAACAATTCTACACAACGCTTTTCTTCTTCTGGCTGATTAAAAGACTTACTATTAGTATTGTTTTTATTAGCTCCTTTTTTATTGACAACAACCGCTTTCTTTTTGGGCATAAAATGATTAAATTATAAATTATATATCGGCGGGATAAATCGAGTTAATTTATTAAATGGCCAAGCCCGCAACCAGGTTCGACCAATGATTTCATCTTTGGTAATAGGACCAATAATTCTAGAATCCAAGCTAGCTGGTCTATTATCACCTAAAACATAAAATTCATCTTCGCCTAAAATTATATCAATATTACCACTCGTCTTAACATCTTCAGGTAAATATTCAATCTCATTTAAAATTACTCCTTCAGAATACTCGTTATTGACAATAGTTACCTGACCACCCTCGATGACAACCTCTTCACCCGGCAAACCAATCACCCTCTTAATAAAAAATCTAGTTGGATTACGTGGATCCTCAAGTACAACTACCTCACCGCGAGTTGGATTGTGAAAACGATAAGATATTTCGTCAATTATTAAATATTCGTAATCATAAAAATTCGGCTCCATAGAAGCACCCTTAACATAGAAGGGTTGCATTAAAAAATACCGAATCGGAATAATAATTGCCAAAGAAATCACCACGACTTTAATAACTTCAACAACAAAACTGCTCGATTTGTTTAAAAATGAACCTTGATTTTGCAATGAATTTTTTTTATTGAGCATTTTTCCGCTAAATTTAGCAATTTATAAGGGTATAATAACATAAAAAAACAGCTCTAGCAAGGGCTAGAGCTGAAAATTTTTACAATACTGAAAATCACAATCAAATGCTTTTCCGAAGGTAAGGAAATTTCAAATACGGCCTCATCATCTTGCGATAATCCTGTCCGTGGATCAGACGCAAAATCATCGAAATACTGGTCAACAAAGAATTCGCATCCTGAGGTGTAAATGCCCAGCCCAAGACGATTGTCCCTGCTGGTGAAGGAATTGTTGCCAAACTATCTTCGCAAACGATCGACTGATTGAAACAGCGACCATTGGGACCGATATCTCGAATATCGCCGAACGCCACATTTGTACTCACATACTTGGTCATGGCGATCAGCTGATTTGCCTCGAGACGCTCTTTGACTTCATTCAAGCTGACCTTGCCCCTCAAAACAATGTAAAAATTAGTCGCATGCATCACCTGCTGATGAATCTTTGAAACTGAAGAAGTCAGTCTGGGCTTGAACCCGTACAAAGTCTCAAAAACAATGGCCGCGTCACGAGCCTGATGAGAACCAAAGACGGGATCAGTGTGAAGACCCAACTCAGGTGAGGAAATTGAACCCGTTTTTTGCGTAAAATCTACATCTCGTCGATTAATAGTGCAATGAGCACTCACCAGATTCGCGGGGTCAGAAGATAAATTAGCGATGGTGTTGATAACTGAAACCAACTGGTGAGTATTGCAAGAAACGACCTGCAAAAAACGATCAGAGTCGGTTACCAAATGGTCATTGACATCAAAAACCACTGGAAAACCGAACCTAGCTTCGCTGCCTTGAGCAATGAATCCTTTGACATGGTTAAGTTTGGCAAAAAGACCGCCCTTGCACTCCAAGGCGTGGGTAATGTGTACACACATATTGCACTTTCTTGATAAACTAGGGGCATTATGAAAACTATGCCAAAATCAACCCAAGAAGAAAAATATCGTTGGATAAAACCAATAA
>Ga0208769_1000334_pt1 | contig 23973 bp, 20 predicted proteins | sample AntAceMetag02UKC_FD_184768 | JGI IMG/M metagenome (GOLD analysis project Ga0208769, IMG submission 184768) | Saline lake microbial communities from Ace Lake, Antarctica- Antarctic Ace Lake Metagenome 02UKC (SPAdes) (version 2) | ecosystem: Environmental > Aquatic > Non-marine Saline and Alkaline...
GCCCTTAACAAAAGAGCTGTTTTCTAAAACTTGTTTTGCTCTCGTGTCTACCTTGAGAAGAGAAAGAAATAAATGTTCAACAGAAATATATTCATCTCCCATCATTGAACTTTCCTGCTTAGCGCCATCTAAAACTTTAGCCATATCTTGGGTAAGATAAAACTGACCAAAACTTTTTGGGTTGATAATTGTAGGACTGTTTCGGACTGCACTTTCTGCTCTTTTCTTAACGTCTTCTGCGTCAACTCCCATTTTTAAAAGAAGCGTTTTTGCTACGCTTTCTTCTTGAGACATTAAGGCTAAAAGCAAATGAACAGCGTCTATTTGGTGCTGTCCTCTCTTTTTGGCCATCTCCTGAGCCATTAAAACTGCCTGTTGTGATTTTTGAGTAAAATTTTCTCCATTCATAATACACTGTTATTCTAATAGAAAAACAATAAAAATCAAGTTATCTTTTACCTAAAGTAATGATAACATTCATCTCTTGATCATCCCTAACAATCTTTAACTGAACATCTTCTCCCGGATTATATTGAAATATAGCCTCGGCCAAACTATTCTCTGTGCTTATTTTTTCACTTTCAATCTCAATAATAATATCATCTCTCTTTAGCCCTGCTTTCTCAGCTGCAGAATCAGAGAAGATGGCCTCTTCTGTTATTTTACCCTCACCATCCCTTCCAATCCAAGCACCATATTCAACTGGCAAGTCATAACTTTTAACAAGTTCAGGAGTAATTAAAGTATAATATATACCGATAAAAGGATAAACGATTTCACCTGTTTCTTTAACTTGATTAATATCTCTCTTTGCCTCATTTATAGGAATAGCAAAACCGATGTTTTCGGCCGATTGACTCATGGCAACATTAATTCCTATAACTTCTCCTTTGAGATTTAATAAGGGACCTCCCGAATTACCACTATTAATAGCAGCATCTGTTTGAATAACATTTTCCAATAACTCTGACTGTCCTCCTCCAGAGGCTAAAATATTCCTCCTCAAACCAGAAACTACTCCTGTCGAAACTGTGTTTTGAAATTCTCCAAGAGCATTTCCAATAGCAATCACCGTCTGCCCTGCTTGGAGATTGTCAGAATCACCAAGTCTTAAAGGATTAAAACTTTTTTCTGAAATAATTTTAATTACAGCTAAATCTTTAACTGGATCACGAGCTAAAACCTGAGCAGAAAACCTTTCTCCTTCATTATTTAAAACAATATATTCTGCATCTTCATCTAAAACTACGTGGCGATTAGTTAATACCATACCGTCTTCTGAAATTATAAATCCTGTTCCGCTTCCGACCTCTTGTTTTTCTGTTCCTTTCTGACGATATTGAGGAATTCCAAAAATATCATTTCCGAAAAAATCCTCGAAACCTTCAAGAGGCTCATAATATTGTTCAACAATAGGAATATCTTTAGTTATGATTATGCTGACGACAGAAGGAGAAACCTCTTTTACAGCCTCTATTATCTTTTCTTCCTGGGATGTTTGAGGAATATAGTCACTTTTAATTATTGTCTCTTTTTCAAATACTTTTTCTGGAAATTTGATTCTAAAAAAATCAGAATAATCTTTAAGCTTAGGATAGATATACCCAATACCAATAACCCCCCCTATCATCCCAAAGAATAAAGAAAAAAGAATAATCAAAGCAATAGCTGGAAACTTATTTTTTTTGGGTTTCTTCTTTTTTAAATTTAATTTCGGAATTTTTATTTCTGGAAGGGAATAAATAGACATAGGTTTTTATAGATCCTTTTTTTTAGACCTTTTAATCGAAAGGATTATAGAAAAAAGATAAACAATGACAAACAAGGGAAATATAAATAAGGTAATAATAAAAAAGAAAATTTCTTCAAAAAATCTGCCTAAGGAATTCTTTTTTTTATCGTAGCCAAAACTATAATTAAAAATATTTGATTTTACTGGGCCGAGAAATATCATATACATTTCACATAACGCATATTTCAAAACAGTTTTAAAAAGCCCATCTCTTTCAAATCTCCTGGTCGAGACATAAACAAAAGAAGAATTAATAATTCCAAATTTTCCTATCTTGGCTCCCTCTCTTGCATAAAGATAATCTTCACCAAAAATAACCGTTTCGTCAAATCCTTTTAATTTAGTATGTAATCCTTTTTTTGCCATAATAATACTAGTGGCATGAGGTAAAATCTTCCCACCTAAAAAACAAACTAAAAAATTATATAAAAAGGCATAACTAGCTTTTAGAGCCCAACTTCCCTCTCTCGGAGAAAGAAAAAAACCAGCTAAATCAAGATCTTTTTCCTTAAATTCTGAGAGACTGTTTGAAATAAAATCTTCAGGTAAGACAATGTCTGCATCAACAAATAAGAGAATATTGCTTCTGGCAACTTTCGCTCCATTATTTCTAGCCACAGAAGGATACCCTCCTTCAATTATTTTACAGCCAAATTCCTTAGCTACTTTTAGAGTTTTATCTTTTGAGTCATTATCGGCTACAATTACCTCAAAATCTCCCTCAAAATCTTGTTTTTTTAAGGAATCAATCAGAAGAGAAAGATTCTTTTCTTCATTAAAAGTTGGAATGATAATAGAAAGCATAGTATAAAAATTATTTTTTTCTTATTTTCGGAGTTGTCCAGAAACCCATATATTTTCCAAACATCCATCTCGTTTGAGCATCAAGGGCAGGGAAAGAAGTAAAGAAAATCATAACGAGAGGCAACAAAAACCATTCAAGGAAAAAGGAAGCATATCTTTCTTTTTTCTCACTCGGAGGTTTGGGTGGAAGAAGAGTGATACTTAAAATACCAGAAGAAATTAGTCCTATCATAGAAATTGTTAATGCTCTACTAACAAAAGTAGGCAGATTATAAGCAAGAACGCTTTGTCCAAATGCTCTACCTCCAATGACAATAGGAAGCCACCCGAGTAAAAATATCATAATTGAATTTGTAGCCCAGGACCAATGTCCTTCAAAGACAGAAAATCCAAGAGAGAGTTTTTTGTAGAAAGAAATCTTTCTATTTTTATAAAAGCCAAATATAAAATATGCTATATCTCCGCAACCATAAGCCCATCGTTTCTGCTGTTTGTAAACATTCTTCATTGTCTGGATGAAGCTAACGTCACAATTAGCATCCATTGATATCGGATAATAAAGAGGTACAACTTTGTAATCTCCATTATACATGAAAAAGCCCTGCCAAAAAATCCTAGAATCATCAGATATAATATTAGTTTGGCGAAACCCGACCTCAACTAATGCTTTAAAACTCATGGAATGAGATGAAAAAGTTAGAAGTTGTTCTGGCCGTTCCTGACACATCATTTGCCAAAAAGTAGCAGAAAAAGAAAAAACTCTAGAGATAAGAGGAGTTTCCCAAATATTGTTGATAAAAAATGGAATTGGTTGAAAGCTACATTGGGTTGGTTTGTCCTGTATTAGATAATAATAAGTAAGACAACTAAAGTATTTTGGAAAAACTTTTGTATCAACATCAAAAGAGGAATATATAATATCTTCATAGGGAATTTTTAGAACATCCACAATTTCTTTTTTTGCTTTTCTAGCACCCCATGTTTCATTAGATCCTTTTCCGGGAATATCTCCAGGCAAATCTTTTGGATGACAAGTGGTCAATAATTTAAAAAATTTATCTCCAAATTCATTTTTAATAGTTTCAGCTACTTTTTCCGCTTCGGGTTTCCCTTTTTCTTCATAGGAAAGAACAACTATCATTTTTTCATTAGGCCACTGAGAATTCATCAGAGATTCAAAAGATTCTCTCACAACCTCTATGGGTTCCGTATACATGGCAAGAACAACTAAATGATAAATTTTTTCAGAACCTTTCATAGAAGAAATTATTTTCAGCCAATCTTTTTTCTCATTTTCTCTCATTCTTCTGTAGCAAGCCCTTAGGTGAAAGGAAAAATAAATAGTTCTGATAAGCCAATAAATAATAAATCCTATTATGAAAAAAGATACCCAGACAGGTTTTAACCAAGAAAAAACAAAAATAGCGATTAGAGTTGTCCAACTGACTAGTCCCGGCAAAATTTCAAGAAACCTGAAAAAAACCCTTTCTTTCGGATCTTTTAAGTCGGCAGCACGACTTATATTAAAATAATAAGGTAGATCGCTCATATCAATATATTGTCGGATTAAAAGCTATCATCACCAAACCAATAACTATTAAAACAATAGCTAATCCTTTTTGAAAAACAATCTTTTTTGAAGTTTCTTCATTTAAAACCCCCGGAAAATTCAAAGAAATAATAAAAGAAAAGAAAAAAAGAAAAACATATTTAGTCCCCTCGAGAGCGTTAACAAAAGAAAGTAAGCTTAGAGGAACTAAGGCTATGGCAAAATTTTGTAATATAAATGCTAATCCTCCTATTGCTTGGTTCCCAGAAAAAATCCATAACGTTTTACGTTTAAAACTAACTTTGTTCTTAAAAATTTCTGTTTTAACCTCTTTGGATAAAAGGAAGAAAAGAGCGGTGATAAGTCCCCCTATTCTCATCCATATAAATCCAACCCAAAATGGAAAGAGAAAATAAACAAATTTTGTAAGAATTAGAAAGAGAGCGAATAAGAAGGCTGTTAAAAACGAAATCTCGATACTTCTCAAGGTAGCCTTATTTCCCTTCCTTAGGTTAACCAAAAATCCTCCTAATATCAAGAAGATAAATGCTAGTATTTTTTTATAATTTAAAATAGGGGAAATCCCAGAAAAGAAATATCCGAGGAAAATAATAAAGATAGGAGAAACGGCACCAATAGTTGGAATCACCCTTGAGACTTCAAACTCTTTAAGGGCACTATAAAGAGCAAAAAGAGCTATAAGATGAACCGAACCCGCCATCAAAGCAAGACTAATATCAAAAAAAGATGCTGGGGCGAAAAAATCAAAAAAAGGAATTAGAAGAATACTTAGAGACCCTAGTAATCCAACATAAAAAACGTAAACTTTTGCTCCCGGAATTGGACCCGAAACAAGATATTTATCAACAAGAGCAACAAAGGCTAAAAGAAAATATGAAAATATTGCAATTACGATCCAAACCATATTTAATTAATTTTATCTTTTTCTTTAGAGATTATTTCTCCAATATTTAAAGTCCCCATTTTTTTACCTTCAATAAAACCATCCATACAGGCTTCAGCAAAGTATCCCTTCTTTAACCAATCAAATATCCATTGATCAGAATATTTAGGATCCTTTTGTTCAATCCCAAAACCTGACATTAAAAGCCATTCCTTATTAAAATCTTCTTGAGAACCAACGGGAGGAGCAATAATTAAAGGAATTGCTAATGCAGAATAGAAAGACAATTCGCTTGGTTTAGTCCAGAGAATATCAGTTTCTCTAAGTTTTTGATTAAAATTATTAAAATAATCTTCTATTTTCTCATTAAAAATTATTTCAATTCCTTTTCCTAAAATATCAATCATTCCTTCTTTTTTAATTTTGGAAAGAAAATAATCTCTGACTTCCCTTCTAGTGCCAGCTGAAAAAATTAGCCTCACCTTCCCTCTCTGAATTTTCTTTTTAAGGCTTTCCATTATCTCAAACCCTATTTCTTTTTGGGCACCAGCTCCGCCAATCGCAAACATTATTGTCAATATGTGATCTGTTTTTAAGGGAAGTTTTCCTAAATATCCTTTTATTAAAGATTCGTATTGTTTAAAGTATCTTTTTTCAGGATCAAGGTTTAGGAGACGATGGCTAAAATCATGTTTTAAAATTTCCATCCCTGTTCCCCCAATATTTTCTAACGGCAGAGGAAAACCCGTCATAAAGATATTATTAGAGTCAACTCCGTAAAGACTTAACCTTTCGGCAACTCTTTCTGTTGGAGCAAAATATTTTATCTTGCTAGAAGAAGGATTGAGAGGCGCCCAAGTCCTTGAAGCATCGCTATCACAAACAAGACAATAGATATTGCCCGAATAATCAAACTGCTCAGCCATAAAGGCTGGGATAAAGAAAGTAGATACTAAGGGAAGATTTCCTTTTTTGGTTTTTAGTTTCTCAACAAAACTTTTTCCCCATCCTTTTTTAATAAGAGAATAGTTCTGTTTCAATTGAAAGCTTGATTTAGAAAGATCCCTTTTGGGATAAAACTTAAATATTTTTTGAAACCTGTCAAAGAGAGAAAAAACAACAGTTCCTATTAATGGAACTTTTTTGAAAATAGAGATGAAGTCATAGAGCTTCTTGCTGTTTTTCCAAATAGATTTATCTTTTTTAGATATTCCAGGAAAATCATTAGCATTAATGACTCTTCTATTAGGAGAAAGATATTTTAAAGGATAGGCAGCTCTTCTGTGCCCATATCCCATACTTACCGATACAATCCAGCTTTCTGGTTTTTCTTTCTTGAAAGAAAAAAAATTGTCTTCTAATTTCTCCATTATTGTATTTTACCATAAGAAACATAAAAAGATTAAAAGAAACACTATCAGTGTCTCTGCGCCATCAAAAATTTGACAAAAAGAATTTAGTGTCCTATAACAAAAATATCATACAATGTAGCTTAACAATAGAATACAGATTGAAAGGATTACAAGTATAAAATAAATAAAGGAGGGTAAGGAAAATGAAAAAATTGATAGTAGTCCCAATGATTCTGATAGTCTTATTTACGGCTATAGTAGCTTGTGCTTACGAAAACCAGAGGATTGAAACCGAATTCGAAGGAATGTCTACCCAAATGGATGAAACCGCAATAATCTCAAACGATGTTTATATCAAAAAACACGTTGCTAGACCTTGGTTTTTCTTAGTAGAGATAACCCTGAAAAACATCGGGAAAGAGGAAAAGGTTTTTGATTTTTGGAATGATTTAAAGTTTTATGCCCAGGACAGTGAAGGAGAAATCTACAAAAAGGTTGAGGTGTATACCGAAAAAAAAGTACTTAAAGATATCCACAAGCTTAAGCTTGGACCTGGTCAATCTCAAAAACTTTGGATTCATTTTCACGGAGTCCCAATGGAAATTAAAGGTTTGAGAGTTCTCTACGAAGACATTATCAAAAAAAAGCGAATCTTAATTACAATTATTGGGAAAGAATACTTTGAAGTTTTTGCTAAAACACAAAAGAATCCAAAAACTCCAGGAGAGGTATTGGCGACATTCTATCTGCTGACCAAAGAAGGAAGATATCAAGAAGCCGAAAAATTAGTATCTCTATCTTCTCTAGAAAATTACCGATTCAACCAATCAGCAATAAAGGAATTTATGACCACTGCCGAAAGAATAGATGTGATAAATGAAGATTTTCTTGAAGCTGACTATTGGAATATCACCGTAAAATTTCCGGATAATCCACGTGGATTTATTGGAGTTTACAATTGTTTTGGAGAAGAGAGGCTCAATGAAATAAGCAGTGGAGGACCTATAAATGTTCCTATGGAAGTTGAAGGCGTAAGAAATCAAAGAGTTGAATTGATAGCAATTAACGGAGAATATAAGGCAGGCGAAGAAGTAATGATTTCCTTCGCCATCAACTATGCAAACAATAAATACTCAGACTGCAATGCAAGACTTACAAAGCAAAATAAACAATGGAAGATTGTATATGACAAAACGTTTGCTAGAACACCAAAAGATCCAAAGACTTTAGAAGAACTAACCGCAGCATTTTACTTTTTGACCAAAGAAGGAAAATATAAAGAAGTTGAAAAAATGATAACCCCAGAATGTGTAGAAGATTACCACTCGAGTTGGAAGAAAATAAAAGAATACATGGGATTGGTTCAAAGCATGGAGATAACGGACAAAAAGGTACTCCGGTTTGATTACTGGCATGTGAGTCTTTACTGCGTTAAAGATAAGACTAATAAGGATTGTTATGTAGGAAAAGACATAATGGAAAGAATAAAAAAAGGAGAGACGATAAGTCTTTATGACATGGGAACTCAAAAAGTAGAGTTACTATCAATTAATGAAGAATACAAAGCAAATAGCGAAGCGATCGTTTATTTTAAATTTAACCACTATGGAGGAGAAGACAATAAATCTAGAAGCCATCTTAAATTTATAAAAGAAAATAAAAGATGGAAAATAATAAGTGGTTAGAACTAAAACGAAAAGGCACCATCTAATATCTAAGATAGTGCCTTTTTTCTTTTTTAAATTTCAAACCTAGATAAATAAAAAATAAATAATAAAAAATTAGAAAGACTAAAGGAATATTACTTTTCAAAAAAATAAAAGAGAAAGAAGATAGGAAATTAATAATAAGTTTCAAGTAGCTTAATAAGAAATATGCAGGAAAAGAAAAAAGCCATCCCAAGAAGGGAGAAATTATACCTAAAATCCCTGAAATAAAACCGAATATCATTATAAAAGGGATAAAAGGAACTACCAAGACATTGCTTAATGGAGAAATTATAGAGATATATCCAAAATTATAAATAAGAATAGGAAGGGTAAATACTTGGGCAGAAAGAGTAAGAGATAAAATATCTTTAAAATTAAGAAAGTTAGGAACTTTCACAAAGAGCTTCCTAATCTTTACCCTGAAAAATGATAAGAAATAAAGGATGCCGATTATAGCCGAAAAAGAAAGTTGGAATCCAACATCTGATTTTAAAAGAAGAGGATTAAATACAAGCAAAGAGAAGGCAGTAAAAACAAGAATTTTAAAAGGCTGTATCTTGCTTCCAAAGAAAACAGCGGACAGAAATAAAATAGCCATAATACCAGCCCTTAATGCTGAAGATTGAAATCCTGTCATGACAACAAAGAGAGAGATAAACAAAGAGGAAAGAAAAAAGATCCAATTGTGAGAAAAATGAAAATAACTTAATAAGAAAATGATAATTCCCAAGATTATTGCAACATGCATCCCTGAGACAGCAGTTACATGTCTTAGTCCCGTTAAGTTTAATTTTTCTTTCCATTTTTCAGAAATCCTACTTTTATCTCCCAAAAGGACAGCTCCAAGAATAAAAGAGGATGGTGGAGAAAAATTAGAATAAATACTTTCTCTTAAAGAATTTTTAAAAGAAAGAATTAAACCATAAGAGTTAGAAAAAATATTTCTTGAATTCTTCTTTTCTAAAAGTTCCACCTCTGGGAAATACATCAAAGAATAAATTCCTTCTTTGGCTAAATAGCTCTTATAATTAAATTCATTAAATTCTCCGGGTGATAAAACTTTTCCAACAGCTTTAATCCTATCTCCATATTCATATTCAGGATAACGATCTAAAGTAATAAGAATTCTTCCTTTTGTAGAACCAAAGGAATAATCTTCACTTTCTATTTTTAAAGGATTAAATGTCAACATTGTTTTGTTTTCTCTAGTGTCTGCTTCCTTTGATACTATCCCTTCAATAATAAAAGTTTTTTCAGAATCGTTAATTTTAGTTAAAATACTTTCCTCAATTCCCTTTTGAGAAAGATAACAGCGAAAAGTTCCTAAAGATAAAAATAAAAAACAAAAACCTATTAAAATTAAAACTGTCTGTTTCTCAATGTCTTTCTCTTCGATTCCTTTAGATAAAAAGAAAAATATCAAGAAAAGACCCAATATTAAAAAGACAAAAGAGGAAGCAATGGAAAGTAAAGGGAAAAGAAAAATTCCTCCTATAAAGGAGAAACAAGAATAAAGAAGAACTTTTGACTTAAACATGATTACCTTATCTCACATTCTTCAAAGAAAGGAGAAATTTCATCTTTAATTTCCTTCATAAAATCGTAAGAGTACGGTTTCGTTTTTTTAAGTTTTTCATCTAGAAGTTTATCATTTTTGAAGTTTTGAAGATAATACTTCTTCGCTGGAGAAATCCATTTCACGATATTAATAACATCTTTTTTGTCTATTATCCCAGGGACAACAGTTGTTCTAAATTCAAAATCTATCTTACATTCCTTTAAAATGTTAACTGACTTTTCAATATCTTTAATATTAACTTTTACTCCAGCAGCCTTTTCGTACTTCTCTCTCGGAGCCTTAATATCCATAGCGACATAATCAATCAATTTATCTTTTATAAGACTTTTTAACATCTCGGGATTTGAACCGTTTGTGTCAAGCTTTAAAGAATAACCAAAATTCTTAATTCTTTTTAAAAAAGTGGGAAGATTTTCATGAATAGTAGGCTCTCCACCACAAATAACAACTCCCTCTATTAATTCTTTTCTCTCTTCTAAAAAATAAAAAAGATCATCCATACTAATCTTGGGATGATTCTTAATTTCTTCTGGCAAAACCAGTTCCGCAGAATAACAAAAAGGACAACGAAAATTACATCCGACAAGAAAAACTGTAGTTGCAACAAGACCAGGATAGTCAAGAAGAGTGGTTTTTTGTATTCCACCTATCTCCATTATTTAGAAATTATTTTTTTAGATAATTTAAATTCTTTTCTCTGTCTAAATTCTTCTTTTTTCCCTTTATTCCATTGGGAAATTGGGCGAAGATATCCAACTACCCTTGAGTAAACTTCACAAGGTTGTTTTATAACGCAGTGAGGACAATAAAAATGCTCTCCAGCTATATACCCATGAACAGGGCAAATAGAAAAAGTTGGAGTTATGGTAATATAGGGTAAGTTGAAATTTTCAAAAACTTTTTTGATTAATCTTTTAGTTGATTCAGTATTAGGAACTCTTTCTCCTAAGAATAGATGCAAAACACTGCCTCCCGTATATCTACATTGAATTTCATCCTGAAGTTCTAATGCTTCAAAAACATCATCAGTATAATTGACCGATAATTGAGTTGAGTTCGTATAATAAGGAACTTCTTTCGTTCCAGCAGTTATAATGTCAGGATATTTTTTCTTATCTTCTGATGCAAACCGATAAGCAGTGCTTTCAGCTGGTGTTTGTTCTAAGTTGTAAAGACTTCCTGTGTCTTCCTGATACTTTACTAATTTTTTTCTCATAAAATCCATCACTTCTAAGGTAAATTTTATTCCTTTTTTTGAACCTACATCTTCTTCTATAAAATTTAACAAACACTCGTTCATTCCAACCAAGCCAATGGTTGAAAAATGATTATTATAATATGCTCCTCTGGCTTTTTTAATACTTGCTAAATAAAATTTTGAATAAGGATAAAGTCCTTTATCTGCAAAATCTTCTATCGTTTTTCTCTTAATTTCTAAAGAGTCCTTGGCTAAATTCATTAATTTAGATAATCTATCAAAAAAATCTTTTTTAGTTTTTGCCAAATAACCAATTCGGGGCAAATTAATCGTTACCACACCAATACTTCCCGTATTTGATCCACTCCCAAATAGTCCTCCGCCTCCTCGGTTATGAAGTTCAGTTAAGTCAAGCCTGAGCCTACAACACATTGATCTTACGTCTTCCGGCTTCATATCTGAATTAATATAATTAGCAAAATAACTCGTTCCGTATTTTGCCGAGGCCTCAAAGATTCCATCAAAAGCAGGTTCATTCCAAGGAAAATCTTTAGTAATATTTATAGTAGGAATCGGAAAAGAAAAAGGCCGACCAGATTTATCGCCTTCCATCATTACTTCAAAAAGAGCTTTATCAAACATTTTCATCTCTTCTTCAAATTCTCCATAAGTTTCCTTTTGAGGTTCTCCGCCAATAATTACCGCTTGCTTAGCAAATGTTGGAGAAGGACTAAGATCTAAAGTAATATTTGAAAAAGGGCATTGAAATCCAACCCTGGTAGGGACAGCCATATTAAATAAAAACTCCTGAAGAGATTGTTTTACCTGTCCATAACTTAGACCGTCAAAACGAATGAAAGGAGCTAAAAGAGTATCAAAATTTGAAAAAGCAACCGCTCCAGCTACTTCTCCAGTTACTGTAAATATAAAATTTACTACCTGACCTAACGTTGACCTAAAATGCTTCGGTGGTTTTGATTCTAATTTTCCCTCGACTCCACTAAAACCTTTTAATAAAAAATCGTATAGGTCCCAGCCAGCACAATAAAGACCAAGCGTATCTAAGTCATGAATATGAAAATCACTAGACTTGTCGGCATCTCTCATCTCCTTAGGATAAATTTTATTAAGCCAGTATTTTTTTACAACATCACTCACTACATAGCGATTTAGTCCTTGGAGAGAAAAAGCCATATTAGCATTTTCCTTAACTTCCCAATCTACTTTTTCTATATATTGATCAATCCTATTAATTGCTTCTTCGTTTACTTGTATTGACTCCCTTATTTCTCTTCTTTTCTCTCTGTACAAGATATAGGCCTTAGCAGTTTTTACCAAATCTTCTAAAATTAAAACTTCTTCAACAATGTCCTGAATTTGCTCAACATTAGGAATTTCTTCTTTCTTAAATCTACGGTTTATTAATCTTACTACTCTTTCGGCAATTTTTTTTGATTTTATTCCATCACCTTGTCCAGTCGCAGTAATCGCTTTATAAATAACTTCTGCAATCTTTGATTCTTCAAAATCAACAATAACTCCGTTTCTCTTTTTTACTTTCTCAATTTTATGGGGAGACATATTAGAAATAAAAAAATAAAGTTTGACCTTTTATAAAATAGTTTTGAATCTTTCCTCTAGCCTTAGAAGAACGACATTATAGTATTTTATCCCAATTAAAAAAGAGCGTCAAACAACGCCGAATCCTTATACATCATTAAGTTGGAAAAAGTTATCCACAAGAGCTCACTCTTTTCCGAACCCCGTTGCTATAACCATTACCCTTACTTCTCCTTTTTTAATATTCTTTCCATGAACTGCCCCAAATATTATTTTTGCATTAGGAGCAACATTTCTTGTAATGGCTTCTGCTGCTCTATTTATTTCAGATAAACTTAAATCGTTCCCACCTGAAATATTAAACAGGATCCCTTTGGCTCCATGAGACAGAAAACCAACCAAAGGAGAATTTATGGCCTGCTTTACAGCTTTTTCTATTCTCTTTTCTCCCTTTGCTCTCCCTTGTCCAAAAAAGGCTCTCCCTGAGCTATTCAAAATAGCTTTAAGGTCCGCAAAATCAATATTAATTATACCCGGGACCGTTACGAGATCAGATATTGTTTCAACAGCTTCCCTTAGAATATCATCACATGCCCAAAAAGCAGAAAGCAATGTTGTGTCTTTATCTGAGAGAGAAAGAATTCTTTCATTAGGAATAACCACAAGTGTATCAACTTTATCTTTTATTTTATCAAGACCCTTCTTGGCTATCTTCATTCTTGGAAAACCTTCAAATTTAAAAGGAGTAGTGATAACGGCTATAGTTAGAATCCCCAATGATCTCGCTATGTCAGCTATCACTGGAGTAGCACCTGTGCAGGTTCCACCTCCAAATCCTCCTGTTATAAAAAGCATGTCAGTATCCTTTAATGCTTTTTCTATTTCTTCTTTCTGTTCTTCGGCTGACCTTCTCCCAATATCTGAATTCATACCAGCCCCAAGGCCTTTTGTAATTTCTTTACCTATTTGAATTTTTAAATCCGCCTTAGTCTTTTTAAGATCTTGCAAGTCTGTATTAAGGGCAATCAAACTAACTCCCCTTATCTTGGAAGAGCTCATTCTTGAAATTGCATTAGATCCAGATCCACCAGCACCAATTACTTTTATTCTAGTCATAAAAATTAGGGGACAAAGATTCCTAATATTTTTTTAATTTTTTCTATTAAACTTTCTTTCTCTTTACTTTCGGAATCTTCAAAACTAGAGAGAGCAAGACCCCAAGCTGTACTAAAACAAGGATCCTCTTCTGCCTCACCAATAAATTCTTCGCCAAATCCATCTTTTTTTAAAATGGGAACTCCTATTTTACATGGAAGCTTTAATTCTTTCTTAGCAAACTCAACCATTCCAGGAAGTTTTGACCCTCCTCCAGTAATAACAACCCCTCCCGGCAAAGTCCCAACGCCAGATTTTTTAATCTCTTTTCCAATAATATCAAATATGTCAAACATTCTAGCTTTAATAACTTTAGTCAATGTTTGAGAAGAGAAATTAAGAAAATCAAGAGGCATTTCTTTCTTTTCTTTTTCTTTCTTTTTTAAAGATTTCCCTCCTCTTGACCTAATGCAATGACCAAATTCTTTTTTTATCTTTTCTGCAATATCAACATCTATCTTGAGAGCAATTGCGATATCATCTGTAATATTTCCAGACCCAATTGGTATGACGTGCAAATGACATAAATCCCCTTCTTTATATATAGCAAGGTCTGTAGTCCTTGCTCCAATATCAAGCAAAACAACCCCTAACTCTTTTTGTTGAGAAGTAAGACAAGATTCTGAAGAAGCCACGGGATTGCAAATGACATTAGATATCTGATTAATGTCTGCGTTTGAACAAACATCAGCAAGGTTCTTATAATAAAGATAAAATACTCCAATAGAAAAAATCTCTGACTCCAATTTTATTCCTGTCATCCCAACCGGATCTTTAACGCCCTCTCCTCCATCGACAATATGTCTTTTTTCAAAACAATCTATAACTTTCATATTAACTGGGAGAGGAAAAGCTTTAGCTGCCTGAATTGATCTTTCAACATCTTCCTGTGAAATATTATGGTCAACTCTAGAGATAGCGACAGAACCCTTAGAAGAAGTTAAAAATATATGACTGCCTCCAATATTAACATTAACTTTATTAATTCTTCTCCCTATTTTTTCTTGAATTTTGTCCAAGGTATCAGAAATATTTTGAGAAACTCTTTCAACATTATCAATGACTCCTCTTCTCATCCCAGAATTGGGCATTTTCACTCTAGTTAAAATTTCAAATTCCCCAGACCCTCTTTTTTCGGAAACAACAAGAGCCTTAATTGATTTAGTTCCTATATCCAGACCAGTAATAATTCTACTTCTCATAAAAAGTTAAAACTTCATTTAAATATTTTTTCTCTTTTCCCCTCATTTTTTGAGCATTGACTTCTGAGTCTTCATGGTCAAAACCAATCAGATGAAGGATACCGTGAATAAGAACTTTAATTAATTCTCTCTCAAAAGAAATTTTTGATTCTTCTGAACCCTTTTTTACTTCCTCAGGACAAATAACTATCTCTCCCAAAAAATTCTCTTGCAAGATCCCGGGGATATTTTCGTTAGAATCAAAAGAAAGAACATCGGTAGGTTTTTTTTTCTTTCTATAATTATAATTAATTTCCTTAATTTTATCGGAACCCACCAATGCAATTGATAATTCATTTTTACCAATTGATTCTTTTTTTAAAACAACCTCTGAAACTTTTTTTAAAAGATTTTTATCTATATTAAAATCGGTTAAATTATTTATCTCAATCATTAAGACAATAATTCCTTTGCAAATTTGCTAATTTGCCCTCCCTCAGCCTTTCCTTTGACTTTAGGCATAATAGAAGACATAACCTTTCCAATTTCTTTCATACTTTCGGCTCCTAATTCTTTAATCGTCTCTTCTACTATTTTTCTAATTTCTTCTTCAGAAAGCTGTTCCGGAAGATATTCTTTTAGTATCTCTAATTCTTCGGTCTCCTTTTGGACAAGATCTTCTCTACCGCCTTTCTTAAATTCATCAATTGATTCTTTTCTTTTTTTTGCCTCGGAAAAAACAACTTCAATAATTTCTTCTTCACATAAAGAACTTCCATTCTGAAGTTCTTCTTCGTTTAGGTCAAGCTTTTCTTTAGAAAGCATATATCTCTTCTCTTTTTCTCTACTTGTAATACCACTTAAAAGCAGACGAAGAACAGATAATTCTTTTTCCCTCTTTCCTCTTATAGCTTCTTTTAAATTGTCTCTAATTTTTTCTTTTAAAGTCATTTCCAAATTTTTTCTTCTTTTCATAGATTGCTTTAACTTCTTCTCTTCTTAAAGCAGCTCTCTTCTTTAACTGAGGTGACTTCTTTCTCTGCATAAATCTATTTTTCCTTGCCCTAATTAAAACTCCGCTTCTCTGAACACTTTGAGAAAAACGTCTGATTAAACTTTGGGGTGATTCTTTTGGTTTTCTTTTTGTTTCTATAACCATGTTTTAAAAGCATTAAATCCAAGTGAAATTAAGAAAATCCTTCCACTCTGAAATTTACAATACTTCTCTTTCTTTTTTATTATCCCATCCGTTAAGCAAATGCAAGTAAATAATAAATGAGTGCTTTAAGGTTTATATTTTTTATCGGAAGGAATTTCTGTTTTTAGCAATTCTAAGAAAAGACAATTTATCTACTTATCGAGAATTTTTTTGACTTCCTTTATTATTTTTTCAATTTTAACTTCTCTTTGTTTCCCGCTAGACATATTTCTTATTATAATTGTATTTTCAACTGCCTCTTTTTGACCCATTATCAAACAGTGATCAACTCCAATTTTATTAGCTTTATTAAGCTGACCTTTTAAACTGTCTTTATTAAAGCTTTCTGCAATTGGAATCCTCGCCTTTCTAAATTCCTCAGCAAGAACTAAACTTTTTTTCTTTGCTAAATTACCAATCTGAGCAAGAAATATATTTGGAGAATCAGTCCTTGAGGTCCTAATAGGTCTTTCCTTCATTAGATTAACCACTCTTTCAATACCGCAAGCACCTCCGCAACCAGGAGTTTCCCTCCCCCCTAAAAGTTTAACTAAATCATCATATCTCCCTCCACCTAAAAGCGCTCCTTGATTTATCTCTTGATCTAACCCATAAATTTCAAAAACTGTTTTAGTGTAGTAATCAAGTCCTCTTACAAGATAAGGATCTAAATCATAAGGAATCTTCAATTCATCAAGAAATTCAAGAACTTGTTTAAAGTGTGATTTACAGTCATCGCAAAGATGATCAATTAGTTGAGGAGCTTGGCTACAAACTCTCTGACATTTCTCTTCTTTGCAATCAAGAATTCTTAAAGGATTTGTTTTTATTCTTTTTCTACAACTAGCACAAAGAGAATTCTTTCTTGATCTCATATAACTTACCAAAAGCTTTCTATAGTAAGACCTGCAATGAAGACATCCCATAGAATTTATTTTCACTACTAGGTTTTTGAATTTAAGTTCACGGAGGATATTATAAAAAATCTGAATTACTTGTACGTCTATAACGGGCGAAACATCTCCTAAAATCTCAAATCCGAATTGCCAAAATTGTCTATATCTTCCAAGTTGTGGTTTTTCGTGGCGAAAGAAAGGTCCAAAATGCCATAATTTAACTGGCTGAGGCAAACTATTCATTCCATGTTCTATATATGCTCTAGCGATAGATGCAGTACCTTCAGGTCTTAAGACTAAGTAATCGCCTCCCTTGGTTTTAAAATCATACATTTCTTTTTCAACAATATCTGTATCTTTCCCAATTCCTCTTAGAAAAAGATCAGCCTTCTCAATAATAGGAGTTTCAATTCTTTTAAATCCATAGAAATCAGCCATATTTTGGCATACCTTAAGAACTTTATCAAAATACGGCCAGTCCTCAGGCAGAATATCATGCATACCGACAGGACTTTGAAACTTTATTTTTTTAGTCATAATTAATATTCAGGTATTTCAATTTTTGTAAATGAGGAAAATGGCCAAGCTCTCAAAAAAACTTTGCCAATAATATTATCTTTAGGAAGAAGTCCCCACCTTCTGGAATCATAAGAAGAATCTCTATTGTCTCCTAAAACAAAATATTGATGACCGTTCAAAGAAACATTAATATCCCCATCTGTCTCATCAAAAATATACTTGGACTCATTAAGCATAATCTCTTTTTCCTCTTTAATGATTTTGATTTCTCCATCTTTTATCAGAACTTCTTCTCCGGGGAGACCAATAATTCTTTTAATAAAATTCTGAGAAGGATAAGTGGGAGATTTAAAAACTATCACATCTCCTCTTTGAGGATCGTCAAACTGATAAGAAATTTCATCAACTATAAGATAATCATTATTTGAAAAATTCGGTTCCATTGATTGTCCCCTGACTAAAAATGGCTGAAATACAAAATAGCGGATAGGTATTACTATCAGCAAAGCAACTATCACGATTTTCATCATTTCCCAAATAAAAAGAATAATTGATTTCATATCAACCCAATTATACCAAATTTTTCCTATTTTACAACCCCGATTTCCCCAATTCTTTATTGGTTTTCTTATGCTCCTCCCCTCTCTCTTCTTTTCTTATTCCGTCCGCCAGTCGGCGGAGTCAACCGGCGGATAATTTATCTATCCATCGGCAATAAATTTTTCAAGGTATCGGACGTTCAAATCCCAGCGTGATTTGCCGTCCTGCGCTCTCGGTCTGTTGTCCGCTTTCAGCGGAACCATGCCAACAGACCTCCGAGAGCCACCTTGAAAAACATATTGCCTCTTGTAAGTGTCTATATTCTCATTCTCTTTTCTCCTATGTTTAGATGTTTATATGTTTAGATGTTTAAATGATTCTTAGTTATTTATATGTTAAAATATTAATAATGATCATTATAGCGGGATTGGGAAATCCCGGTGAAAAATTTAAGAATACTCCTCATAATATTGGATTTCGCATTATTGAAGAATTTGCAAGGAAAAATGAATTCCCTGAGTTTAAGTTTTCAAAAAAGACCGATTCTTTGATTTCTGAAGGTCTTTTTGAAAAAAAGAAAATTATCCTTTTGAAGCCTCAAACATTTATGAATAATTCAGGAATAGCTATTAAAAAAATTATAAAAAATAAAAAATGCGAAAAAGGAGATCTTTTAATTGTTCATGATGAAGCTGATATTCTTCTCGGAAAGATGAAAATCGCAGAGAACAGAGGATCCGCAGGACATAAAGGAGTTGAATCAATAATGAGAAATTTGGGAAATAAGGAGTTTATAAGATTGAGAATAGGGATAGGAAGAAAAGACCAAAAAGAAAAAGGAAAACTTGAAAATTTTGTAATCAAAAATTTTAGAAAAGACGAAAAAGAAGATCTAAAAATAGTAATAGAAAAAGCTGTTCAGTTGATAGAAATAGCCTTAGAAGAAGGTATCGAGAAAGCAAAAAGCAAACTGCCAACTAATAAAAAAATTGGTTGAAGTCAAGCTCCAATCAATACGGAAAATAGTTTTTCTATTGCCAGTTTAGATTTAACCTAAATCTAATTATTCTTTAATTATCTTTTTTAAATTAATTTTTCTATTTCTTTTAGAGGGATTTAATTTTCCCAACAAGGCCTCTTCGTAAGCAGACCTTTTTTCTTTATAGAATATACCAATAGGAATTTTAGATTTTTTACTTTCATAGTCCCATTTTTCAATCTTTTTTAAGGCTTGTTTTTTAGAATCTAAATTGTCTTCCTCTACCTCATAAATTCTCTCTTTGTAAGAATCAGTTTCGTCAAAGAAGGAAATGCAAGGCTGTAATATATCAATAAAAGAAAATCCTTTGTGATTTATCCCTTCTTTTATTAATCTCCCAAGATGATTTAATTTAAAAGCATATCCTCTTGCTATAAAACTAGCATTAGAAGATAACATTAATTCCAAGGGATTAAAGGGCTCCTCAACGCTCCCTTCTGGAGTTGACCTTCCTTTAAATCCTTTAGGGGAAACAGCTGTGAATTGACTAGTCGTTAAAGCAAAATTCCTATTATTATGAATTAATACAGTAATATCAATATTTCTTTTTGCAGCATGAATCAAATGAGATATTCCTTCATTATATGTACCACCATCCCCAGCACAGACTATTACCTTCAAGTCAGGATTTCCTAATTTAATTCCTTCTGCCGAAACAACGGGTCTTCCATGGAGAGAAGAAAAGCTATTTAAATTAATATAATCAATTATTTTTGAACTACAACCAATTCCACTCACCAAAACTATATTTTCCTTTTTAACTCCATCTTTTATCAAAGAAGAAATCACATTTTTCAGAACAGCAAGAATACCAAAGTTACTACATCCTGGACACCATGTGTTTTTACTATAAATATCTAATTTTATTTTTTTGTCAGGCATATAATTTTAAAATTTAGACAATTCCCTTCCGATTTCTTCTGGCAAGAAAGGTCTTGCATTATATTTCAGGATTTTTTTGTCTATTTTTACTCCAAAACGAGCTAACACTTCTCCCATCTGACCCGTTCCATTAGTTTCAATAAGAGCAATCTTTTTAACACCTTTAAGGGCATCTCTCATTTGTTTTTCAGGAAAAGGCTGTAAAACAATGGGATAAATCATTTTAATTCCTAACTTTTCAGCTATTTCTTTTGCAGGTCCTTTTGTTGAACCCCAAGCAATAATTGCTTTCTGTGAATTTTTATTTCCGAAAATTTTAACCGCTTCCAATTTATCAACTTCTTTTTTCATTTCCTCAAATTTTCTCAGTCTTTTCTTTTGCATTTTTTCTACAGATTTTTCATCTTCAACAGTAATGCCAAGTTCGTCATGTTCGTAACTATTTGACTTTATAACTTGATCTTTCTCTCCTGGGAAAGCAAGAGGAGAAATTCCTTTCTTTGTATTTTTATATCTTGAATAACTTCCTTTTTTATTCCAAAATAAAGGTTTTTCGTATTTAACTTTTTCTAAAACTTTTTCGTCAAAACTGAAGGTACTTTCAGAAACTTCTTTATCTACTAATAAAATAGATGGCGTCTGGTATTTCCAAGAAAGATTTAATATTTTCCCCGACCAGTAAAAAGACTCTTCAGCATCCCCTGGAGCAATAACAAATCTTAGAATATCACCATGACCAGCCGTTAAAGCAAAAAGTAAATCACCTTGTCCATTATAAGTCGCAACACCGCTCCCGGGAGACATTCTTTGACTTTCGACTATGACCAGAGGGATTTCACTTTGAGCAGCAAGACTTAATCCTTCCGTCATTAATGCAAATCCTCCTCCAGAAGTTCCAACCATAGTCCTACTCCCCGCATAGGCAGCTCCTAAGGCTGCGTTAACAATTCCAACTTCGTTCTCTAATTGAGAAACAGCTACATTAAATTCTTTTTTATGTTTGGCTAAGTAGTGTAAAATTCCTGAGGCCGGAGTCATTGGATAAGCAAAATAAAAATCAAGGCCTGCCTTAACAGCCCCCAGGGAAATTGCTTCGTTGCCAGTCAAAAGAATTGAACCTTTCTTGTTTATTCTTTTAACCTTAATTATATTTTCTAAACTATCAAAAGATTTTCTCGCTATCTTTAAATTTATCTTTTGATATTTTTTAAATTCTTTTTTAAAAAGTTTTTCTATTATTTTCCAATCAATACCAATGATTTTTGCAAAACCAGCCATAAGGGCAGTATTTCCCATTATGGAAGTCCCCTTAAATTCTTCAACAATTTTATCCATTTCTATTCCTACTGCATTTTTATTGCGAAGAGATATCTCGTCACTGTTATATATAATAATCCCTTCTTTATCTAAATCCTTTTTATGTTTATCTACGGTATTTTTATCCAAAGCTAAAAGAAAATCTATCTTTCCTCTGTGAGATAAAACTTTTTTATCAGACACTCTAATATGGGAAAAACTATGACCACCTCTAATTAAAGATTGATAGTCATCATAAATGAATATATTATATCCGAGTTCAGAAAAAAGCTTAGCAATCATTAATCCAGCTTTCCTAGATCCTTGCCCTGCTTCCCCTCCTATTAAAATTGAATAATCTTTTTTCATCATTTTAAGATTATAACACTTATTTTTTTGTCTCTCACCTTTTTTTTCTTTTATGTGTTTCTTATTATGAGTTTATACCCATAACTACTTTTGTCAAATAAAATTTATTTTATAATTTTCAGAAACTCCTTTTCAGAAATAATTTTAACTCCAAGTTTTTGAGCTTTTTCTTTTTTGGATCCAGGGGAACTCCCGCAAACTACAAAATCTGTTTCTTTGGAAACAGAGGAAGATATATCTCCTCCCAGCATCCTAATCTTATTTTTTGCTTCATCGCGAGTCATACGGTTTAAAATTCCTGTAAATACAAATTTTTTTCCTCTGAACTTCTTTTCTACTTTCTTTGGGGCAATGATTTTTATACCTGCTTTAATTAAATTATTAATTAATTCAAGATTAGACTCTTCTCTGAACCACTCATATACACTTCTTGCTACAATACATCCAACGTCAGGAACTTTTTCCAACTCCTCCGGTCTAATTTTTTTTATATTTTCTAAACTTCCAAAATAATTAGCTAAATCAATTGAAGTTTCTTCTCCCGTGTAACGAATCCCCAAACTGAAAATAAAACGCGAAAGAGAAATCTCCTTTGATTTTTCAATCGCTTTAACTAAATTTGAAGCTGATTTTTCAGCAAATCTTTCCAAGGGAATTAAATCCCCCTCAGCCAATTGAAAAATATCTGAGGCTAAAGATATAAGTTTCTCGTCCATCAATTTGTCTATGACTTTAGGACCAAGACCTTGGATATCAAATGATTTTTTAGAAATAAAATGATAAAGGAATTTTTTTCTTATCGCACTACATTTAGGATTTTTACATCTCCAGATTACCTCTTTTTCTTTTTTCACTAAATCATTACCGCAAAAAGGACACTTCTTTTTAAAATAAAATTGTTTTTCTTTTCCCGTCCTTAATTCTTTCAAGACCTTTATGATGTCTGGAATGACATCACCAGCTCTTGCAACAATAACCGTATCTCCTATTTTAATTCCTAATCTCTTTATCTCGTCCTCGTTATGCAAAGTAGCTCTCGTTATCGTAGTCCCCCCTACTTTTACAGATTTCAAAACAGCAACTGGAGTAACTGCCCCTGTTCTGCCAACTTGTAAAATTATATCTTGAATAGTTGTAGTTGCTTCCTCAGGAGAAAATTTTAATGCTCTTGTTGCACGAGAACCTCTCCCAGCTTTACCTAATTTTTCAAAAAGTGAGTTATCGTTTACTAAAACGACCACACCATCAACCTGAAAAGGAAGAATATTTCTTTCATTGGTAGTCTCTCTCCAATAATCAAAAACTTCTTCTAATTTTTTACAAACCTTGCCTCCGTTTGATTTAAATCCCAACTTCGGGAGCACTTGATGCTCTTCTGAATGTTTCGTTTGTCCAAAATCAGTAACAATATCATAAGCTAAAAATTTAAGAGGCCTTGAAGATGCAATCTTTGGATCAAGTTGTCTTATTGATCCTGCTGCAAGATTTCTTGGATTAGCATATTTTTTTACTCCTTTCTTTTCTAAATCCTCATTCATTTTTTCAAAGTCATCCTTCTCCATATATACTTCTCCCCTAATTTCAACCTCTCCTTTTTCAATCAGGTTCTTAATTTTTGATTTTATTTTCTTTGGTACATCCGTCTTTAAATCAATTTTTAGAGGAATACTCTCAATGGTTTTAAGATTATTTGTAACATCTTCCCCAATCTTCCCATTTCCCCTGGTAGACCCCTGAACAAAAATACCATTTTTGTAAATTAACGTTACCGCAAAACCATCAATTTTTAATTCTGCAAAATATTCAATTTTCTCAAGACGAGTCAATCTTTTTAAATAATCTTCCCAATTCTCAATTTCTTTCTCCGAAAAAACATCTTCCATTGAAAGCATCGGATTCTCATGTTTTACTTTTTCAAATTTTTTCAAAGCTCTTCCTCCAACTCTCTGAGTTGGAGAATCTTTCGTTAGAAACTCAGGGTATTTCTTTTCTAAAGATGATAATTCTTTTTTAAGCGAATCTAATGCAGCATCGGATATCTCTTGTTGATCAAGAACATGGTAGAGATATCTGTGATGATAAATGCTTTTCTTCAATTTTTTTATTCTCTCTTTCGTTTCTTTTTTAGATAATTCTAAGCTCATATTTCTATTATAACAAGAATCATCTAAACATTTAAACGCCCTAACATTTAAACATAGGGAAAAGGTGTTAGGTATTAAGTATTAGGTGTTAGAAAATACTAGATACTAGATACCTAATCCGCCAACTGGCGGAACAGGATACGGAATACGAGAATACGAAAAAAGAATAGAATAGAAGAAAGGAGACAGAGGCAATATGTTTTTCAAGGTAGCTCTCGGAGGTCTGTTGGCATGGTTCCGCTGAAAGCGGACAACAGACCGAGAGTGCAGGACGGCAAATCACGCTGGGATTTGAACGTCCGATACC
>Ga0208769_1000336_pt1 | contig 23907 bp, 28 predicted proteins | sample AntAceMetag02UKC_FD_184768 | JGI IMG/M metagenome (GOLD analysis project Ga0208769, IMG submission 184768) | Saline lake microbial communities from Ace Lake, Antarctica- Antarctic Ace Lake Metagenome 02UKC (SPAdes) (version 2) | ecosystem: Environmental > Aquatic > Non-marine Saline and Alkaline...
AATTATCAGTTATCGCAGTTCCACTTGTAAACACAAAATCACTTCCACCAGTCGTGGTCATTATTGTTTTGCCACCACTATAAGCACCAACACTAACAACATATTGATATTTATACCCAGCACCCTGTTTATAGCGTAATTTATCACCTTTTGCATATTTTAAAGTAGCGTCAATTGGTTCACTAAAAGTAGTGTCAGATTCTCTTGTCCAAGTTTGCCTTGCTGGTGTCCAACCACTTGCTATGTCACTATCTGCTATTGCTTTAGGTGTAACTATCTTTCCGTCTTCTGTACCCGTGTTTATTTCTGCACCTGTGGCTTTTAGGGTGGTAACCGCCGCCGTAGTGTGGACTCCTAATTGTGAATGTTCTACCACACCCCAATCAACCATATCGTTCCACATATTAGAGGTTAAAAGAACCTCTACCACCGCACCTGCATCGTGAGCCTGAGCCGTACCTTCTTCACCTCGGACACAACTTACAAGATTTGTACTCGATACAATCCCGATAGATGTTTCTTCTAGTGTTGGTGTTTCTGTACCATTAGCATCTACACGATCTATTACAACCGATACTGCGGTTCCTGTAGGTAAATTCGTGCTAGAACTTAGTGGGATTGTAGTAACCGTATCATCGGCTACTCCACCTGAGCCGATTTGCCCCACCCATCGGCGGGCAACCTTTCGTAATTTGTCTGTTGCTGCAGCAGCCATATTATCTCCTTAATTAGCCCAAGCGGAAGGAATCCTTCTCGGAACGACTGTTCCCCTTGCTTGTAGCGATAAAATTGTAAAGTTGGTATCAGCAGTTGTACTATATACCTTAAATTGGATAGCATAGATTTTGGCACGTTTCTTAATCGCACCTTTAGATATTGCCTGAGTATAGGTCGAGGGGGCGTTGACTACATAGATTGTCCAAGTACCGGCAACCTGTTTGGAATTGGTTTGTGTTCCCGTAAAGCATTGTTTGGTGAAAAGGTCACTCCCTATCCCCGTAGTAGAACCAAAGCTAGTAATTGTTTTAGTGGCAATAGTGGTAAAACTGTCAGACTTCCCTACTCCGAGAACTTGAAACTTAACTGCACCCTTTGGTCTGCCAAGTTCGACAATGGCTTCCTTTAGGTTGAAAATGTCTGTCTTGTCTTTTGATATTTTTAGTAAAGGTGAGATATAGGACTGGTTAAATCCTGCTCCTAAGTCGCTACCAAAGTTCTCTGAAAGTTCTATCAGTTCTGTCCCGCTAGTAGGAATGTATAAGAAATGGGTATTGCCGGCGGTGTCGGTGTAGTCTAGAAATTGCTTGGCGCCGTTGTTCCAGTCTACTGCCCAGTTCTTTCTTTCAGTATCGTAGATTATTGTTCTGTCGTTGCCGGCGGAAGTAGTAGGTACTGATATAAATATCTTAGCGTCGTAGAAGTAAGCACAAATGTCGCTCACCTTACTTGTGATTAAGTTTCTCCAATAAGGTCGAATAATAGCAGACAGTTCATTGGTTCTTAGTAAGCCGTAGTAGTTCTTCTCTGGTCCTAGTGAAAACCACCCTTTACGATTGGGGAAGGCTATGTCATTGTTGGTCGCCACTACCCCCGCAAGTGATTCCGTCCCAAATGAACCTACCACTTTAACAGCCGAAGGAATTGAAAATGATACATCTCCTACCGTCGCTGTAGATATGGTTAGTTGCCAAACCGCACCCTTACCATCGGGGGTTTTACATAGAACTGTTGGTCTGCCCTCACCTGAACCGCTTTGATAATGCTTGACTGCGATTGGGGTTTCCCGTCCACCTTTCTCAAGGTTTATCCACCCACCACCATAAAAGTCTGAAAAGTTACCCAAGAACTGTCCCGTGCCTGAAAAGTAAACTGTATACAAAGCATTGGGGTCGTTTGTCGCCCATATCCTGTTTTCTGAAACACACATAGATTTAAACTTAGGCGCACCAGTAGTGTTTTGCTCCGGTGGAATCACATAAGGATTGATCTCAGTAGTACCATTGTCACTAAAGTTCGTATTCGTAGTAGAAGCAAGAAACTCCTCATCCCCCGTTTCATCTGCGACATAAAGTTGATAGCGATTAGCCGTTGCCACTGCATCCCAATACCAAACCAATTTATCAGTTGCCGCCGTCCAGGTGTCTCTTTGCTTGTTAACGGTAATATTCGCCTCTGTTGAGCCTACCGTCTCTCCTACGTCGTTTAAGGCGGTCACTTCTGCGTAATAAGTGAATGATCCGTTTGCCAGTCCACTAGCTACTAGCGAAGCACCTAAATTAGCCGGAGCGTCAATTTCTGTATAAGTTGTTAAAACCGTACCGTTGTATCGTGCTAGTGCATCTGTCCCGTTAGCAATGTAAAGATAACCCCCTATCTGCATGAAGTAACAGGTCGTCCCTGCTGTAAATGTAGCGCCGGTTATTTCTGTTAGAGTTCCACCGTCAGAAGAACTATAAGCCTTTCCCCCTGCTACTGTAACAAGTTCCGTACTACCGTCAGATTTAACAAACTCACTAGCACCGTCAGGAGTGGCTGAATGTGTAGCGCCATATTCTTTAGAACCCCACTTAGTCTTCCACACCCCGTCTTGGTCTTGAATCATGTTGAAAGACTCAACGGCGTACTTTTTGTCCATCCTGGCTTCGTCGATTAACTTGTTTGTTCCACCATTGAACTTATCAATGTCAATCAAGGTCTTCCTGGGCATTTTCTTAGGAGTTGAGAATTTCATCCGTCAAACCCAGGGTCAGTCTCATCCTGAACGCTGTCGTCTTGATAAATGGTCGTCATTATATTTTTAGTCTTCATTCCCTCTAGTTTCTGAGAAGCTATCACCCCTGCGGTAGTGTCCCCTTCATCTTTTTTAAGTTCTGATAAAGCGTAGTAAACAACAAACATTGGGTCAGACATATCAAACACGTCGGTTGTAGTGTCCATCTTGGCAGGGTATTTGTAGTAGTTATATCTGATTGTTCCGGCCAATACTGTGCAGTTGGGGTTAAATTCTAGTGTGGGTGACGCCCCACGAATGAAGTAACACCATCCGCCTGAACTGTTCTCATAAAGTTGTAACTCGTTTCTACTAATTACCTTGTAGGCGGTTTTATTGGTATTGTCTCCGATCCACACATAACCTGAATTGGGGAACACAAAGTCATCTGGGCAATCGTAACTGTAATCTCCTGCGGCGGCTGTCTTATCTCCTGTAGCAGCGTTGTCTAAATTAACAAACAATTCCTCCCAAAGCACCCCTTCTTCCATATTCCAAATGTTGATAGCTATGTTTATAAGGGCAGTCCAAACTGTATAGTCCTCATCTCCATCGGTAGGTGCGGTTGAATCCGCCTCATATAAAGAATTTATAAAACTGATTGCATCGTCTAGTGTGTTGATTATTTTTACCATAAAAAAAACGCCCTAATACAAAGGCGTCCTAACCGAGCTTGACTCGGCACTAACTAATAATATTATATCATGTGTCATTAACTCATTCATACAAGTTTAATCCCTGGCTGTAAGCCTTGAATCTTGGCAACCTTAATGTTTGGAGTCTTGTAGGTTGGTAGTTTGATTTTCCCCACCTTGGACATTCTTATTTTAGGAGGAGTTTTAATCTTAAATGTTGGTGGTCTCCTTGTGCCAAACTTAGCGGTCTTGATATTGGGTAGTTTGCCAACCTTCTTGATAGTAATGCTTTTGAATTTCTTAGACTTGCCTGAACCACCCAAGGTTTTTGTCTTTCCCCCACTGGTGTACTTGTTAATCTTGATACCAGCCTCTCTTAGCGCCTCTGTAACGCTCTTAGTCAGAACCTTGCTTTTAAGCATCTCGTCAACCACCTTGTTAAATTCTTCCCCTGTTTTCCCTTCAAGTTGACCCTTGGCCCATTCTGCCCTCTGTGTGACCAACATCCCTCCACCGGATTTGTAGGAGTCTAACCCTATCTTGAATATCATCTCCGGCTTCTCTTTCTCTATCTCCTTTCTGATCTTGATGGCATTGTCCACGTCACCCTGTAACTCGTCTAGGTCAGCGCTACTAATACCGTGTTTAATCTTTATCTTCTTCTCACCGTAACCCTCTACTGTTTTAACAGCGTCTTCATATAGGATTTTGATTGACTTTAAATCGTCTGGGAGGGGTTCAGCCGCCTGTGCATCAAACCTCCCTGAGTCCTTTTTAGTAGTTGTTTTCTTAGTGGTCTGATAAGTCTCACCGTAGAACCTCCGTAGTACTGGAATAATGTTGGGGTCTACCTTCTCGCCCTTAGTAACTTTGTCCAAAGTCTCCAGTATCCCGACTGGTGTTTTGATCGCACCAGCAAATGTCCCCTCTAGGAAGTTTTTAGCCCTAAGTGGAGAAACGTTGAGTATCTTCCCAATAGCTTTATATGCACCTGGAGTGTGTTTATACGATTGTTGAGGTGGGGGTTTGTCCTTTAGGTAGTAAGGGACGATCTCTTTTGGTTCACCCTCGGCGGTGGTCCTAAAGGTTGATTTGTTCAAAAGGTCTTCAAATGCTGGCTTAATGGCTTGGGGCAATATCCCTCCCAAAGTCCTGACCCCAACTTCTTTAAGATTAGAACCCCCTTTTATTACCGGCAGTCCTTCACTCAACAAACTGGTTGCCATTTCCTTAAACCCTCTGGGGTCATTCCCCGCCATCCAAGCAATTAGTTCTTCTGTGGGATTAGCAACATAGGGGACCACATTACCCTTGGGGAACTTGGCATAATCTACTTTCCCGTCTTTGGTTCTTCCTTTAACAAACACGAAGTTTGAATCTTTAACCCATGTGGGGACTTCATTTATCTCCTCTCGGTGGAACAGGTTGTTATAAAGTGACGTCATAATAGCGGGAATGCCAGCATAAACAGCAAACCGTAACCCAACCTTTTTGGGATCACTTTTAATTGCCCTTATCAATTTGTCAAAACCTTGTACCCCCACGTTCAAGAAGGGGATAATTGAGTTGGCCGTTTTCATTTTAGCTCCCATGCGGGCAAAGTCTAGTGTCCCTTCACGTGATTCCATCATCGCTAGTAATGGGTTACCGGTCTTCTTTAACGCTTTCTTATAAAGCCCTAACCTAGTGGGGACTTCTGAGTATTCTCCCACCACGTCAATCCCTCCGATGGCCCAATCTCTTAGTTGTTTCGCTAGTCCTTTCTTCTGAGTGGCGCCCTCTATCTGTTCTTTGATCCCCTTCCTCCCTGACATATTCTCGAAGAAAATCTTTCCTCCCGATTGCATCCATGACTCTACCAACTCATCTGAGCCAGTTTTCTTATAGTTCATTAAGTGTCCCAAACCCCTGAAGTAATCAAGGAATGGCTTGTACCCATACTTGGAAGTTACCGCCGCATCTAGTTGGTCCTTGAATACGTTTGGAATCATAAAGTCGATGTTTCTGCCTGTGGCCCCTTGTCGTAGTAGTCTGGCCGGCGCTGAAAGTATCTTTACCAACATTCCAGCAGATTCTTCATTTACCCCTTTTAGAACGTCAGCTATCTCTTTCCCTACCTCATAGTGGACTTTCTTGCCATTCTCCCAAACTGAAACAGTAGAACCACTAGCCTTCTGAGCCTTGGAGAACGCATACTCAGGGGCTATGTCTTTCAATCCAATGACCGAACTAGCCACCCTGTTCTTGGCTACCGCAGACTCAATCTTATAAGTATCAGCGATAACTGATTCTATCGGGGACAAGATTTGCCTCTCGGAACCCTTGATCTTCTTGATTACCTGTCCTGCTTGGGCTGTTCTGGTCGGCACTCCTAAGTAGTTATCCACAGTATCCATCACTCTTTGGAATGGAACGTAGTATTTGTTTCCTGCCTTAATTGCGTCATAACCCTTCTGGTCAATGAACCCGCTTTCTAGCAACTTATTCAGACCTTCGTCTTGGTATGTGTATAACTTCTTAGCAACGTCGTCCAGTTGGTTAAGGTCGTACTTGGTCCCCAATGCGTCTATGGTGGCTTGGGCTTTGATGGGATCGGACCCCTTGACTGTTCTCCCAACCTCGCTAAACCCAATATCCCTTTTAGCTTTCAGGTATATGTCCATGTCCTTAACGGGGGCTACACTGTCTATCTGGTCTAATATCGGTTGAAGTGATTGTTTGTGTCTTAACTCTGCTGTCCCACCCGCACCTAATAGTTGTCTGGTGGTATAGACTGGCGACTTTGAGGGAAGAATGCTTATCTTCTGTTCGGCCTCAATTTTCTTGGCGAGTCGCTCTATCGGCTCAAACCTATTAACCCAATTAGTATAAAGTTCGTTGGCGGACTGTCTGATGGTCTTTTTAGGCTCTTGAATCGTCCCGATTTCTTTACCCGCTTCTGTTATAATTTGGTCAGATGATTTTAGACTTATATCTTCTATTTGCGGGACTTTGCTGGTTGGGGCTTCTGGGACTAATTCTTTGGGACGTTCTATTTTGGCGAAAGTAGTTTCTTCTATCTTTGCCCCCAGGTCTACTTTCCCTGCCTGTGCTTGCAACCCTTCTGGGCTACTGGCCTTTGCAACGTAACTGTCTACTGATTGTTTTATAGATTTCTGTACCAAGGGGGTTAGTTTAGCCACATCACCTAAAACATCTACACCGGCAAAGCCTACATTCAAAACTAGGTTCTCTACTGCTTCACGCTTAATAGCTTCTACATAAGACTCTTTATCCGTTTGGGTTAGTGTGGCCCAAATGGGGGTTTCTACTAAAGTTTCAACTACCGCCGCCTTAATGAACTTTCTACCTGCTACATCTGCCCATAGCTTAATCCCTTGTTTGAGTGTGTCTGGTTTGGCTGTTTTTAACGCCTTGTCTGTCAGGGGTTTGAGTACTGGTATATATTTGGCAAACCTTTCCACCAAACCTTGAGTAAGTCGTGTAGTACCGGCATTGGCTAGTCCTGCACCGCCACCTTCAAACGCCGCCTCTTTCGTTCCCTTAAAAACTGGTTGTTTCTGTGCAACATTAGAGCCAATCTTAAATAGTGTGTTTATCCCTGCCCCTCCTAAAGTTGATTTAAGTGCTATTGCTGGATTAGCTAGTCCATAGGTTGTTAATGCACCTTTGGCGCCTGTCTTAATATCCTTGAACCTTGCTTGCGTATCAGAAGGGTCAACCCCATAAGTCCTTAACTGCCTATTGGAAATGAACGGATTAGAAAAGGCCATACTTCTACCTAGCGCTGGCACGGCTTGTTTTAATCTTGTCGCTGTCCTTTGTACTAGGGGTTGGGTTGTCCGTTGAACACTGGCTAGTTTCTGTGCTGTGGGGGTAGACCAAAAGTTCTGACCCTTGTTACTTGTGGGGGTTAGATACTTTTTGGGTGTGAACTTACCACGCTGAAACCACCCCTCGTCGTCACTAAGACTGCTCTTAATTCTGTTAGCTAGGTCTAATAAAGACATTAGGCTCCTTTAAGCGAATAATCCTCTTTCTTCTTCTGGGTTAGCTGATCCACCGAATACTCTCAAGTTTCCACTTGTATCAACTTGTGGGGTACTGGCTATCGGCCCTGCTTGTGGTAGTGAAGGATTAAAGCCTGACACTCGTTGAAGGTTGGCCTTTACCTCTGCAATAGAATTGCTGTTAGTAATTGCCCACTGATCTAGTGCCTGTCTTCTACTGGAAGCCTCTTGGTCAATTTGGCTAAGTTTGGCCATAGCTTGATCTAACAATGATCTTGAAAGATTAGCCAAATCTGTACCTTTTTGAAGTTGACCACTAGCTTGAGCTTGTCGGACTTGCTGTTGAGCCGAAGTGAACCAGTCGGCTACTTCTCCCAATTTTATGTCCCTGTCACTTGCTAGTCTTCTTTCCTCATTATCGACTGTAGCTCGTAGGTCGGTCTCCCTCTTGCCTATCTCGGCAACTATGTCAGAAGTTTGACTCATCACACCACCCCTAGCTTTAGTACCAAGTTTGGTCAAAGCATAAGAGTACTGATTGGCGGCTGAACTATCTCCTGCTCCTCGTGAGCCAAGATAAATGTTCCCTGCCATCATGGAATTGCGGATATTCTCCGTCAAGTTCTTTAAGTTCTTCTCCTGATTGGTCATGGCTTTGTCTTCTTGAGTCTGTAAAGCACCCAAGCCTTGTTGTTCTTGAAGTGCTAAGTCGGATTGTCCTTGAGTGTACTGACTGCCAACGATACCTTCTCTGGCTGTTTGTTGAGTCCCAAGACTAGCCATTTGTTCATCTAGGGTTTTGAAGTAAGCGTCATAGCCGGAGGTAATGTCACCCCGTACTCTTTCCTCTGCAGCAAGTCTGGCCTGTTCTGCGGCGACATAAGGGTCTGGTGGACCACCTGTGGCGGCAAAGTCTGCTCTTGCCTCTGGCTCGCCCCATCCAGCATATTGAGACATATCAAAACCACCCCCACCTGAGGAAGTGCTTGCACCCTGAACACTACCACCATAAGGGGCTGGTTGTGCGGAAGGGGTTATCGACTGAGGCCAAGCTGATTGTGCTGGTGCTTGGTAAGGCGCCGGTTGTGCCGACGGAGTTGTAGATTGAGGCCAGGAACTTGTTGGCGTGGGAACTGGCGTGGCGTAAGGATTAGTGTTACTACTTGATTGTGGCCACATCTTAGACCTCCTCGTCTAATTCAAGGATGAGTTCTTTGACTCGTGCTAGTTGCTCGGTAGTCTTGTCTATAGAACCGTGCATATTGAGAACTGCTGATAAAGCTCTTTGATAGATACCTCTACCTGCCATTTCGGTTGATTCTCGTAGCATTAAATCTTTTAACTCGTCCAATAGGACACGTACTTTCTTTACTTTTTTGGCTCTTGCCATAGTTGTTTTAATCAATAAAAAAACCGCAGAATTAACTGCGGTCTGACGGGGGATTGGTTCCCCACTTATACCTTACTAATATTAGACTTATTTTGTGGGACTGTCAAGGACACGAAGGAAAAACTCAGCGTAAGCATCCACCCCATCCTTCACCTGCCAATCCTTTTTCGTGGTCTTAAAAGCTTCCTCTCCCATTGATTTCCTGTGTTCCTTGTCGTCTATCAGTCTCTTAATTGACCGATACCACTCGATCTCTGTGCTTGCTAAAAACCCATTCTTCCCCTCCTCGATGACATTTTCGTATTGTCTCATTCTCTGCCAGACACCAGGTTTCTTGGCGGTGCTACCCTCTATGAACTTGATTGAGGATTTGCACTTGTTGTAAATATTGTCCGTTAAGGGGGTAACTAGAATGTCTACCTGATCCATGAACACGGGGAACTTCTCACGCACCCACTTATAAAGGTCAACGTCTCCGAAGCCGTGGGTGTACCTTTGACCCCACCTTTTCTTGTACTTGGGAATCAACGCACCAACCGTCATAAAACTTACATTGGGATATTCCTTTAAGATTCGGTCTAGCCCTTTGTTAAATTCGTCGTTTTGTAAGTCCTTGAAATGTGAACTAGAGCCGAAGTGGAGTAACTTAATATCAAGGGTGTCTTTGAACGGGGACCGGTGGCTGTAAAGTTTAAGATTAACCCTATTAGACATGACTTTTATCCTAGAGGGGTCTTTGCCTGTTTTGTGCATGATTACATTCCGAAGGTACTTGTTGGTGGTAGTAATGAAGTCAACCTCTTTAGAAATGGCGGTGACGTTGTTTATCCCCTCGCTTCCTTTCTTATAAGCCTGATAAGCCGTGTTGTCCTCGGCCACATCCCACAAATCATCGTCCATATCTAAAACAATCTTTCTCTTATTCTTCCTGGCCATACAACCCATGATAGCGAAAGCCCAAGCGTTGGTGGTGTAGTTTAAAAAGAGTATGTCGTGTTCTGCCGTTACCTTAATCCAATCCATCTTCTTGTTTAGCTTGGGATCGTACATGGTAACTTTGAATTTAACCTTACCGTCTGTCCAACCATCTAAAGCTTCCATAGGTTGAACTACACGGGCAAAATCAACACCACTTGTACGTTCAACGGCTGCGTGACTTGGCATTGCAAAAACCCGAATTATTTTCATTGTGTAGCCTCAATAAACTGATCTAAACGGAAACTAAATAAGGTTCTTAATGCTTGGTAGTGTTCTCTAAATTTCGCCGTGTCTAGTTTAACATTTTCCTTTATCCCCCAACTAATACCGTTCATACCGGGTTCGTAATCCTCAAACTTCTTCTTCGTATAGTCAGATGGGATGATAACAATACGACAACCACACAATCTGGCAATTTCTGTCATGGCGGTACGATGATCGTAGCAATACATAACACTACACTCGTTTAACATGTCTGCTAGTGCTTGTTGGTCTTGGGCAAACTTTCTATCAATAGGTATGCACTCTTTTGGGTGAACGCTAGAGCTAGGCTTCTTGCCAAAGAATACACACTTTTTGTTTCGTTTCTTCTTCTGGTCTTTAAACAGGTGCATATTAAGTATGGGTAGAAACATTGTGTGTTCTGGGTCTGTGTTATAAACCAACTTGGAAAAGCTATATATAAGGTCTGTGTCCTCAAACTTAACGGGGCCAGTAATTCCATTAGAGGCCATCTCTCCTGGTGGGGCGAGTATATAGCGAACTACTGTGTTGGCTTCGGCTGGGTTGCCATGAGATATTTCTGGGTAAATAGCCACAAAGTCTTTGTTCTCGAACTTAGCATTTAAGAAAGCTATCTGGCCTTTGGCTAGCAACCAACCATATAAACCATAGAGGACTCTTATCCCTCCTGATACTGGAGAAAATGGTGGGGTGATAATGCTATAAGGTCTCAAAGTTCTCCATACTTGACGCTTCGACCTTGATAACCTTGCTTGATTAACCAGTCAGTTACTTCCTTCGTGAAACCCATCTGTTCAAACTGTAACTTGGGTAGGGCCACTTTCCCTTTAGCGTGGTGGTAAGCCTTTACCTGTTCGTCCATACACATTAACTTGTCATCCTCTATATAAAACCTTGCTTCCATACCTAAGCTCTTACAACCCAAATAGTTCTTATCTTTGTCCCAAATCAGCTTTTTCATCTTTTTAACAGCTTTGTTACGATACCAGACCGTGTTTAAAACGTCATTCTCTTGTCGGGTATATAACATGGCGTTCTTGTTTGCTTTTTCCCAAATGTCCCAAAACCCCTTGTTGGTTGATCCAACTAGCCCTGCTTGGACGTACATCTTCTCATCTATGTCTTCAAAGGTAGCATTCTCATAAATGTTGTAATTCCATACCGCCCCTACTTCCCAGTCGGTATCTAGTATCTCTGTCAGTCTGCCCGTAATGACTGTATCTGCATCAATGTTGATAACTCTGTCATAGTCTGCAACAAGCAACTTAGCAAAGGTAGGTTTGGCCATGTAGAAGTTAATATCGTTATCTTTAAACACCTTGTCTACCATGTCCTGTCTAAACACAACCAAATCTATGTCGGGGTGGTACTTCTTAAAGGAATTGATTAGTACATGTGTACCCACACTAAAGTAGTAGTCATCTGATACGATACTAAAAAATACTGTTTTCATCTAGTAAATAAAACAATAACAGCACTCGACTCGTATCTTCGTGCTTTGTAGCCAAGTCTCATCATATATTGAACTAACTCCATAAAGTTAGGATGGTGGAACTCAATCTCAATAGCTTTTATCCTATCGGCTACTTTCTTAAACCCCTTACTTCTAAGTATCATGTCTTCTGCACCCTCTACATCGAATTTACAGAAATCAACTGTGTCAATCTTGTTTTCCTTCATAAAGGTATCAAAGGCATAAGTCTTACATTTGTTTCCACCCTGTCCGTAGTCGTTGGTAAGTGAGTTACAAGTCAGGTTGTTGTCGAGATAGTTTATAGTCATCTCTCCGTCCTTGTCAGCTATGGCAGCCTTGAATATCTCTACATTGTCCCATTTGTTAAATTCTTTATTCTTCTTTAGTGCCTCAAAGTGCATCTCTGATGGTTCAATAGCATAAAGCTTTTTACAGAAAGTTCTCATGTATTGAGTGACTACTCCTATATTAGCTCCCACGTCGATAACAACCATGTCTTCCTTTTGGTTGAATATATCAACATATACTCCTTCAAAGTAAATCTCGTTGTAGATATAGGGAATGTATAAGCTGTCGAATGGGATTGGTTTCTTCTCTGTCCCTGCGGGATAAAATAGTGCTTTTAGCATAGTTTTGGTAATTTATAATTATCTAAATCATTAGTACAGACCAGATTGTTAGCGTTGACAGCCCAGTTCCATGTAGCCTTTGGTGTTCTCCAATCTTCTCCAAAGTAGTGTGATAGCCACTTTTCAGGATTAGCTGGTGTGTTAAAAGTCCTGCCAAGATATTTGATTTTACCAAACTTCTTTAGTTGATATTCAGGCCAAACAAGGTTTAAGTTACTTCCACCATGTTCGTACCTAATCCCCTTCTTTTTCCAAAACTTAGGCATCAGGGTAAAGTAGTCAGCATCCCAACATCTCTCTTTGAGTTGTGGGCCAAAGAAAGTAAAGTAGTTCTCATACTCATCGTTGGTATCGTTTCTAAAGTATTCATTGTCTTTTTTAAGTTGTTTATTAAACTTATTGGTAACATCTTCTGCTCGCACCCCTATGTTCAGTTCCCTATCAAAAGTGCTAGTTTGTAGGATATAACCACTTCTTATAAGGTGTAATAGGGACGAACCAATGAAAAAGAACTCAACCCCATACTTTTTGAAGTAATCATCTACTCTCAACAAATACTCATCAAATGGTGTCATTTTAATCTTGCCCTCCTTAGTGTTGAAGAAATCTCGTCGGTGTGTGGGAAGTAAATAAACTTAACCCCATCAGACTCTAGTCCTCTTTCATAATCAATCCAGTTTTCGTCATCATACCAATCGTCACCCACAAACACTTTGTCAAAGCCCAACTTGTCCCATTCATCTATCTTGTTTATTGTGGTTTGTGGAACGGCCACGTCTACATACTTAATTGCCCTTACTATCTCTATCCTTTCTTTAAAGGGTACTAAAGCCTTCTTACCCTTCTCCTTAACTAATTTATCAGTAGAAACCCCTACGATTAGTCTGTCACACAAGGCATTGGCACTTCTAAGGATGTTTAAGTGTCCTATATGAAACAAATCAAATACTCCTGTTGTGTAGCCAATTACCACCCTATCTCCTTGTTAAGTCTTAAAAAGCCTTCAACGGGCCAAGGTGTAGGGAAACCAATCTTTTCTTTATATACTAAGTCTAGTGGTAAGTATTTAGTCGCAATCTCTTTTAGGATAGGTTTATCTATCTTCTGTCCCATAGGGGCTTCCCACATTATTTGTGAGATGCCATTTTCTATATAAGGAAACTCTATCTCCATCCCTGCTGTATGACAAGCGTTCACGGCCCTGTCAATTAATGCTGGTGTGTGCATTTCTATTAAGAAACGATACATACCCCACTCTTGCCATTTCTTAAAAGGGATTTCAACCCCAGTCTCAACTTGTAAGTATCTGCTTCTAAAAGTTCCCTCGTCTGTCATAAAATTCCCTGTCAATAGTTTTGTATAGCCACCAAACAATCCGTCTGCTCCCTCTCCTGATGTTATAGTATCAAACCCATCCTTGCTGGCCTGTTTCGCCATTAAGTATAAACATGGTTCATTGGGGTGTAGTCCATCGCCTTTGTTTCTAATTAAAAGCTCTATGGTAGCCAGGTATGCCTCTCTTGTAATTAAAACGGGAATCAGTGGTATACCAAGATGTTCTGCTACTCTCTCCGCAAAGTGTAGTTCGGATTTACCCTCTGTAAAAACTGCCGTATAGGCCACTTCGGGTTTGTTTATGGCTGCTAACAAACTACTATCTAGCCCTCCACTTAAAAATAAGGCCTCACTCTTGCCTTTTAGCCGTTCTTCAATATCGTCAACATCGGCTCTCTTAACTTTGTCATTAAAATCAATAAGAGATTTGTACTGAGTTTTTGTGTATCTGAAAGCTAAGTAATCCATTAAAATAAGTCCTTATATTCTTTTCTATTAGAGCTATCTTTCCAAGAACAGGTCTGTGGTGTTCGCCAAGAGTCCCCATACCTATGAGCCAAACATGCTTCTGGGTCAGATGGTACTTTAAACTTCCTACCTAAATAGTCTATTGTTTTCCATGTCTTCTTCGGGTAATACTTTGGATCCCAGACCAAGCAATGATCGCCTTCTACGTTTTGAAAACAAACCCCTTTTTCCATCCAAATAGGATTCAGGGCTATTCTCGGTTCGTTGGCGTTAATTGATCCACTTGTTGTCATATACATTTCAGCATGAGGCTTGGGGCCTTTATGAGTATGTTTAAATCTTGATCCAAGTCCTGCCATTGGTATTATTATATTCATTTTCTCCTCAAACTTATAAACGAGGGGCCATTAAGTTCAAATGCTTCGCTAGTGGCAATCGGGGCTTCCTCTTTAGATTCAGGAAAGTATTGTCTAATACTGGGAAAACAATCTAACACTCTCTGTGCATCTGGGCTTTGGTGTGTCCAACCATCTTCTTTATAGTCATCATCCCTACCAGCACCTACTAGAATTACCTTAATCTTGTCGTGGTCAATATAGTTACGAATGAACTCAAAAGGTCTATAAAGGGTAAAGTTGGTAATCGAGTAAAAGACAGGTATCTTGCCCTGTAGTGCTAGTCCTACACAAATGCCTACCCCTGCTTGTTCTGACGCACCTACGTTTATGACTCTTTCAGGGAAGTCTTCAAAGTGTGAGTCAAACATCTTGTAACCTAAGTCTGCCGTAACTAGCCATATATCCTCATTACTAGCCATTTCTTTATATAAGGCTCTACCAAAGTAACCCCTCATTGATTCATGTAATGGATAGTCTTTTAGTCTTTCTTTACTTTTCATTTTGTTATCTCCTTAAACATTTTTTCATCTAATACAACGTAATGACCGTCTATTCCTTGTATAAACTCTGGTAGATGGAATAGATTGGGTGCGACTACCATTGTTGGGAAGAATGACTGTAGCCTGTGTTGTAAGTATTGTGTGTCTACTGTACCTAGTGCTGACAATCCGTTAGCTATAACCGTGATCCTCAAGTTCTCCAATCTCTGTTCGGCTGCAATCCTTAAAGCCTCCCATACTGAGCCTTCTGCACAAGCCCCATCGCTAGTGACCAAATAAACGTTAGTTTCTCTATCAGCTAGTGCTAACCCTACTGCAACCGTTTCTGCCTGTCCTAGACTACCTCCTGATACCCAAACACCATGTTCCATATCTCTTTCAGCGTGTGTTCCATATCTCTCTGCCATTTCCTCTGCATTACATAGTCCGTGTTTCTCTAAAACTACCCAAAGGGCTAGTGCGGCATGGGAGTTGCCCAGTACAAAGGGTTCGTCCTTTTTTCGTATCTCGTAAATGCGTTCTATGGTTGGGAGGGTGGTTAGGACTGAGGACAAATGACTCCTTTTCTGCTTATAGGAAATCTCTACTGCTCGGCGTTCAAGTTTACCTAGACTCAACCATCTCCTCGATTGAATCTCTAAGTGACTTCTCTGGTTTCCACCCGAACCTTCGTGATCTGAAATTGGTCGAAACCCAGTGTTTGGTATCGTAGGGTCTTAAATGGGGTACTTCTGTTAGATTGGCTTTCCTGTGGGTGACGTCCTCAACTAGCTCTTTAACTTCTTCGTTGGTGTGTTTCTTCCCCCATCCTAGTTCGTATATCCCTCTAGCACCGCTTGTAGCCAAGTTAATTAATCCATTGGTAACGTCGTCTACGTCTATAAAGTCGTGTGAGGGGGTGGGGACGAAATCCATGTGTTCTCCGTCAAGACAAGACCTTATAAGGGTAGGAATCAAATGCTCTTTCTGCTCTCCTACTCCGGTAACTGAAAAAGGTCTGACTATACATACAGGGACGTTGTGTTTCTCCATAACCGCTAGTAATATCTCTTCGGCGGCTTTCTTTGTCCGTGAGTACATAGTCTGCATCGGCAACTTAACAGAAGACGTACTCATAAAAACAAAGCACTTAATATCTGTGGATAGTTGACTGACCATGTGAGCGATGTCTAAAACATTGGCTTGGACGATCTTCTCGTCCTCGGTGTGGTGAGACATGTTCCCATAAGCGGAAAGAAAGTAGAAGTAATCAAAAGGCAATAACTCGGTAGTCCGTATCTCTTTGTGAGGGATTGTAGTAACTCCCTCTAGTTTAGCCAGTAGATTTCTTCCTATAAAACCGCCGGCTCCGGTTTCGTATATTCTCGACATCCTAAGAGGATTATATCACTTTCTTTTTTTCTTTTGGTTTGGGGAGTAGTCCAATCAAGACTTGCTCTGCCTGTTTTCCTGCAAAGCCCCTTCAACTTCAGTAGCGGTAATGATCCCACCAGCATCTACAATGTTTACTTTTGACGCTTTCTTGTTTATTACATCAAACTTGCCTGTGATTGGGTTTAGCGTAAGACTCATGTCCTTATTACACTACTAATTTCATTGTCTGAATTGTAAGCTAGTGTTAGGGTGGCTACTGTGGTTCCTCCCGATCCACCAGTCTTAAACACTGCTGTTTCAATCTCACCCGCACCGTCACCTGCCGCTACATAGGTCAAGGCAATATAGTCGTAAGCAGTCGGAACTAGGTCTATTGATTGAACCATCCTGTCCATCGCACCCGTCGTTGCATTGTAAACAAGGGCTTCAAATGTAGGCAGATTAAACTCGGTGTCAAAACCCATGTTTTGCATTTCTTGGGGGGTCTTGGCTGTTTTAATGTCTTTAGTTGTCATATCGTTTTAAATTAAACTTTGTTTTGTCTACTTTCATTAAAAACTCCACGTAAGCGGCTAAGTTTTCAACCTTAACCACTGGCCTAGCGTCTTTATTGACTCCGGTTATCTTTTCCATCTTCTTGATAGCTTCCTTGACAGCCCGCTTGTTGTTGGGTAGGTCACCCTTACTTATCTGTTTGGAGAAGAACTCCTCTATTAGAGTAACTTCCTTTGAGAATCCACCCATTGTCTCCTTCCATGTGTCTCCTAGTTTAAAGTGGTCCACTATGTAGGGGTGGCTGTTTTCCTTCTCGTAATCAGTATAAGGTACTTCGGGCTTAACCGTCGGCGCCATAGCTTGCTTCTCACCTTTGGGGCTGGTTTCTACTGCCGGTTCTTGTTTGGTCCTAAATGTCATATTCGGTTTAAATAAGTGCCTGGGTCTTTCCTAACGGTCTCGTGTATATCCTTGACGTTATCTGTTCTGCCTGCTCGGTGTTCTCTTATAAGTGCTTCCCTCATTGACTTAATCTTGCCTGATTCTTTCCTAATTCTATCGGCTGACTCTGTTGCAATTTCACGCACTCTACGATTAGAGCTTTTCATACCCATTTTAAGTTCTTTAATGTCGCTTGACCTTCCGTCTCGGCGACTTGTTTTTGTTTTAATAAAAAATGTCATATATGTTTCCTCTGCAAGGGGTGAGTGCTGAAACCCACCCCTCGTCTTGCTTAGACGTCTGTGAATCTAGCTGTTAACAACCAGGAACTGTTAAGTAACTTAGTTGCGTAAGAGCCTGCCCAAGAGATGATAGAAATTCTACCAGCTGGTGAGTTAGAGTCAACGACGTTAGGCAAAATGTAGAGTTTGGGTTTATCTTTTGCCAAATCATAGGTACCAAAAGCATTGTCTCCGTGTACATAGGTATAATACCTATTCACTGCTGAAGCTGCGGTTGATTGAGCTTCAATCTTAGATACAAAATCTTTGTTAAGTAACCATCTGACTTGATAGAGTTCGCCCATTTCGCCCTTGTATAGCTTTTTAACATCTGAGTACGTTTTGGATGCAATCCAAGTCGTATCTCCCAAAAGTTTATATTTACTATAAGGGTCAGTTTTCCCCATGAACATGCCATCAGGATAAGCCATTGCGTTATTCAATTCTAGTTGTCGTACCATCATTCTGATGTTACAAGAATCTAAAACATCGCCTGCAGCGATTGAAGAAACGAAGTGGCCGTTGGGGTAGTACGAAGTACCATTGCCCAATTCAGACCTAACCAAACGGTTAAGGGTCTGTCCCATGTTTTGTCCTACCAGCTCGATTTTTTCCTTCATGTTCGTGTCGATAGAAACTAAAGACTGGAACTTTCCGGTGTTAACGGTCATACCATACTCTGAAAGAGTCATGGAAACCGTGCAAGCGGTGATAGCACAAGTGACTGGATTAGAAGCCTCTCCTAAAGGAGTGCTTACTATTCCTAGCGGTTCATAGCGAGTGAAATTAACGGTGTGTCCTTCGTTGTCCGGATGAGTCCGGTTCTGAGCACCTTCGCTAAGAATAAGAGGATATTCCGATCTGGCCAAAAAGACCTTTTCGTAATATATACTTATCTCTGCGGATAGGGTACTCGTGATGTTAACGTTGGTTGCACCACTCATTCCTCCACCTACTACTGCCATATTTTGTTTTTAATGAATAATAGGCAATTTTCAGTCTTAGGTCTGTACAAAGCCTAGTTCAGCTTCTAGTTCCTTGATAGACTTTTGGTCTGCGGTTTTATCTTTTGCTTTCACTTGGGTAGGTCTAAGAGCGGTTTCTGAGACTTGTTTTGCCAGAGTCTCCTTGGCCTGTCCTACCTTGTTGTCAATCGACCTGTTGTAAGGTTTCATCAGTCTATCAACAAATTTTTTGACTGATGTCGTATACGGTTTAGCTTTTACGTAAGCCTCCGTTGCGTCATTGACGGTATCTGAAAGTTCTTTATCAAAGGCTTCTTTGTCAGGGTTCAATTCGGGATAATCCCTCATGACCTGATGAGCTTCGCTGTCAATCTTAGTCAGTGCTGTCTGTTGCTTCATTCGCAAGTCTACGAGGCTATCGGCTGTCCGCATAACGTCTTGCTTATATTGGTCTGGAGTTACCTCCGAACCTGGCTGAACTTGGGGTGCATAGGGTTTTTGACCCTGAGGTTCAACTGAACCTGTAAGTTTCCCAAGTCGTTCAGTCAAAGACTCAACTTTTGCTTCGGCGTCTTTGGCACGACTATTTAACTGACGAACTCTGTTAGAGAGTCCTTTTTTTGAAGGCTCTTTTGGAGCTTCACTTTCAACCGTTTCGGCTGGTTCTTCTGCGGGCTTGGTCGGCTCCGTCGATTCGACCTCCTCTGCTGGAGTAACAACTTCCTCGGTAGCTTTTGGTTCTTCTACTGACGGGGTAGCAGGGCTGTCTTCTACCACAGCCGTTTCTTTTACGTCTTTATTTTCAACGTCATCCATAATTTTTTACGCACCTGTAAGGTAATGCGATAATACCCAAGCGGATGAATAAATTGCTTGATGTTAGCCACCGATTCGGCGATGACCAACATTAAACTATTTATCTCTTTTTAAGGATCGGATTGCCGTCTTTAGTTTCTCCCACCATGATTTTACCCATGCCAATCCAGATTGCGTGGTGGAGTTCACATGATCTACAAACCAAGTAACCCCCTTCTTGACGGTACGAATGCCTGCCCTTGGGAGCAAACGAATATGTCGGATTGTCAAAGTCCAAAACCTCTGTATCTTCATTCTTCACAAGCGTCCCTGGCGTCCTCTACTTTGTGAACGACCTTATCAAGGACTTCCTTTACCCAATTTATAACAACGGCGTTCTGGCCGATTTCTTTTAAAGGTAAACCATTGGCTATTGCGTCACGGTTGGCGTCGTTTAGTTGTATGCTTATAGTTTTAATGTACTGGTCAAGTATCTTCCAACCCTTGCCCTTACTCATAGCATAGAGTGCGGTTTCCTCTACTGTAGCGTCTACGGCCTCGGCTTTCTTCTTTGCTTGGAAGGCTTGAATGTTAAAGATACCTGGCTTTATGGCGTTATCTTCCAACCGGACCTCCTTGTGGTGGGCCTTGTGGCTGTTGACCTGCTTGTTGTGGCGGAACCTGGCCTATGCCCTGCATTTGTTGAAGTGATTGGGTGAACTGAGCCATGTCGTTTTGTAGAACTGCGTCTACTCGGTCTTCGTCTTTCATTTCAGTTACAATCTTATCCCAATCTTGTATGCCGGACTTACTAATAACACGTTTAACCATTTCACCTACATTGATGTCTATTCCCCTTTGCTGGGCTGCCTCAATTAGTTGAGGGTTCTTGTTAAACATTTCAATCATGGAGGTTAGGTTCTTCATCTGCATATCCTCGTCTACTGCGAAGCTGGAACCTTCTACTATCTCATAATCATATAAGACTGAACCCATCTTATTCTTGTTGATATTTAGTGTGCCTTTCTTCTCATCATACATTTCTGCTACTTCGGGGTATTCCTCAGCCAGTTGCTCGATCTCTTCTTGGAACATTCTGATTTGAGTAGACCCATCGGCCTTAGTACTCATAAGGTTGACCATTTTCTTAATCACGCCGGAAGTGAATTGGTCCATATAGAACCTATCAGCGTTGTCTCGTGTGTTCTCACGGGCTTGTTGCATCTTTAATGCTTGGGGTGTTCTTCCGAATCCTGCCTCTGAGTCTTTAGTAACAGAGGTGTCAGTTGTCCCCACTAGGTTTAGAAGTGAGCCGGTGGCCGCCTGATAGGTGTTGTTGAATGTGGCTATCCCTTGAGGGGAGAGAGATACTGGTTGAACTGAGTTGTTGATTTGATTCCTGACTAACCACTTTCTTGTAGCTCCATACTTGATAGAACTCATTGAGGCGATATTGTCCTTGTTTACCAGTAAAGGCGGGAAGATTGACATTTTAACTCCATCTAGGTACATGTTCCAAACTGAGTTGACTACCTTCTGCATTGAAGCGCCTCGCTCCATGTCTCCCATACCATTCATGTCGTCTAATAGGGGGATTGAATGTTTTTCTACTACCGGCAGTTCACCGTTATCGTGGGGGTTGTCTATCTCTCTAAACACTTCGTCTATCCCGCCTGACACCATATCGGTCCACTTATCACCTTCGTATTGACTTAGAACCTCGTAATATCCGTCGTTGGGTTTGGGTTGGGCGGTGGGGTATTCCTTGCTTTCTCGTTGTCCTTCACTCTCTGCGTCCCGATTAGCCTTATCACCTGATGTGTCTTCCATTTTCCTTAGTATCTTGGGTATATTCTTAAAGCCGTCACTTGACTTCTTTCCCTTAACAAGCCCCTCAAAGAATGATTTGGGCTTCCATGTCCTGATTATGATTTCGTCGCTGTCTAATACTGAAACTGATCCTACTTGGGGGAACACGTCCCTCATGTTTAAGAGCCATATGTCCGGTCCCACGTAACCATTCTTGCCGTTTATCGTCCAATCCACCATTCCATAGAACTTTCCATAAATGTTTGAGTAGAGGTCTACCATTCGTAATTTAGTCAGGAAGTCGAATTGAGCGTTAGCGTTGGGGAGAATGTACTTCTCAAGGGTGAGGTTCATTAGGGCCGAAGCACCTGGATCGTTTTTACTTATCGCTTTTACTTTACCGGTGTGGAGTTGTGCCATTACCCTATATGATCTTTCAATTAGAAGTGTGGATAACTTGGGGTCGAATACCTGTGATTTGGTCTTATCTGTGATCTGGGTATTTAATTCATTGTGGAAAAGCTGTTCCCATGTGTCCCACTGCGCTCTCTTGGTGGCTAGATAATCGTATGAGGCTTGTTTCCTTGTTAGTATCGTTTGTTTTGTAGTCATAAAAAAAGCCGTCACTATGGACGGCCTGTTACACGCATTAGAGCGTCATCGGCTAAGATTCTTCTAATAAGCAATATTACACTAGACTGCTAGCGGTTGTCAATATTTGTACCGTTTCCTAATCGTGATGTTGAGCGTACTCATATCTGCCACTCCATCCTTTAGCTCTACCACATAGGTTAATTCGCCATAGTCCGTGGTCTGTATATCCTTCTCAATGACTGCGTGGAGGGCTAAGTTGGGAGACAACAGCTTGTATAAGTTCGTCGTGTTCTCCTGGTTTAACATTTTTGTAGTTGACGTAATCAACAATACTACCACCGTTTGCTCTAAGTGTGAAAGTGAATATACCTGTCTTGGTGGCTTTTATATCCCTTTCAATGTCTAAGTGCGGAAGTACATTGGCCTGCCGGATAGTAAACTCAGTAGTAGCCATCTTGGAATAAATTAGTATCGTCTGGGGCTTCCTCAACGTCATCGTTTGGTTTAAGACTATTCATTCCATACCTGACAGCATCCATGGCGTGATTGAATATTACCTCCGGTGTGTTGATTACCTTCCCCTCTTTATCTGTCTGCCATAAGTAGTTTCGGTATTCCTTTAAGATGTTGAGGGACCGTTTGGTGACACTTATCCTCTGGTCTTGAACGTATTGAATACCCTGATTGACTGACCCCTGGCCTTTGGGGGAGGGGATCATACTTACCCCGTAACTGATTATCTCGTCTATTGACTTGGGTTCTGCACTATCAGCCACACTTAACGCAGTCGTTTGGTTGTTTATGACATCGGCTAGTTGCTTGTTGGATAGCCCCTTCTGATAGAGTATCTCGTCTAGTATGTAACCCCCGTTATAGAAGTAAATGGCCACAATCGCACTAGGGTCATTACTGTACCCGAAGTCCAACCCATACCTCTCAAGTCGTGCCTCATGGGGTATGTCCTTTACTATCGCCCAATCCTTGTAGACTCTACCCTCTGCTTCACCTAACTGACCCAACCCATACACCAACCACCAGTTCTTGTTTCCCTTCCTCCTCTCTATTGAATCAACGATTGACTGGGATAACCCCTCATTGTCCTTGTAGGTTAAGATTACAAAATCCACATCATCTCTCTTTCCTTTGATGTCTGTGTAAAACCAAAACTCACTCGTTGGGTTCCAGTCTAGCCATATCTCATCCTTAGTCCTGATCTCTAACTGATCGAATGTCTCTAAGGGAATGTTGTTGGCCTCGTTTATAAAAAGCCTGTGTCTCCTAGGGCCACGCACCTTGTATGGCATGTCTAGTGAAAAGAACTCTATTATGCTCTCTGTCTCGAAAGTATAAGTAAAATTAGACTTATTCCACCTACCTGGATCAAAATAACCCTGTTGTTCCATTATATCTAAGAAGTCTCTCATGGCCCCTCTTTTAAGATGCGGCATTGACTCGGAAGTAATTGACGTGATCGTGGATTTCTTGTCTCGTTGGGCCTTGTCTATCAATATCTGAATAATAGAGATAGTCTTGGTGGCCGAAGTACCACCCGCTATACCCTTAATTCTCTTCTTTAGTTTGTTTAGCTTTTTGAGACCGGTTGTTATTATGTAGGGCATCTAAAAGTGGTTGGGGGTTGATAATAGAGACTTTGGTGTTTTGTCTTGGCATGCCATCCATCCGGTTGAATATTTCTTTTACTGCGGTCATGTCTCCCCTCTCTGCTAGTTGCATTACCCTCTTCACAACAGCATCCTTCACCTTTCCATTCCCATCCTCGTCTTTCATGTCAGCATACTTCTCCAATAGTCCACTCCATGTCCATTTTCTTTTTGGTCTACCTGTTGGATTTGCTATCTGTCCTTTCTTGAATGATGTTTGATTTTTTCCCATTTATTTCCCTTTTTCCACACTTACTTTTAATAATGTGTTTGGTGGTATCTTCAATAAATCTGCCACCTTGCCTGCCTCGTATTCTCCTACATCAAAAGTTACAGCTATTGTCCCATCTACCCTTGGTCCTGAAATCTTTACTTTGTCGGCAGTAAACTCCACACCATATTCTATCATGCGGTGATTGTGCGGGTCTGGCCTTTTGAAGAGGGGACTGGTTAGAGAGTAGATGGAGAGTGTTTTTGTGCCTAGTTGTTCTTGGGGGATATACCCTTCCGATAGGGGACTATGCTTTCTCTACCTTTTCCTTTAGCTCCTCAAGCATTTCCATTATCTTTTGTATAGTTCCTAGTATTAGTTCTCTGCCGGACTCCTCGATTTCCTTTTTATCCTCTGGGGTTAGTTTAGTTTCGTCCATTCTTCTCCTTAC
>Ga0208769_1000337_pt1 | contig 23890 bp, 25 predicted proteins | sample AntAceMetag02UKC_FD_184768 | JGI IMG/M metagenome (GOLD analysis project Ga0208769, IMG submission 184768) | Saline lake microbial communities from Ace Lake, Antarctica- Antarctic Ace Lake Metagenome 02UKC (SPAdes) (version 2) | ecosystem: Environmental > Aquatic > Non-marine Saline and Alkaline...
TAACACCGCCTCGGTACCTGCCAGCTCTGGAGCAACCTATGCCTGGTCGGTGAAAAGCGGCGATGCTACGATCGACTCCGGCGACACCACTAAGGCCATCACCTGGCATCCCACCGGTACCAGTAACGTTACCCTTGAGGTCACCGTTACCACCGCAGCTGGCTGTTCCAAGACCTGCGAGAAGACCATTACCGTTGACACTACCGGTTCAATTGGAGATCTTGTTTGGGCTGACGCGAACCAATATGGCATAAAAGATACCGGCGAAGATGGAATAGCCAATATTACTGTGACTTTACTAGATGCATCTGATTTAAGCGAAATAGCTGCCACTGAAACGGATGCTAACGGTTATTATCTATTTCCTAATTTAGAAGCAGGTGACTATATTGTAGACGTGGACGAAAAAGACGTTGATATGCCAGCTGACTATTTCTCCACTACTCGCAATGACCTAATGAATGTCTCACTAGCACCGTGCGAAGATTTCCTCGATGCCGATTTTGGTTATTATCTTTATCCCGATGAGTTAGGAATTATTGGCGCTTTTGTCTGGGATGATGCCAATGGGAATGAGGTATACGATGAAGGGGAAACAGGTATTCCTTGGATCACGGTGCTTCTAAAAACCGAAAATGGTGATACTCTTCTTAACAGTACAGAGACTGATTTTTATGGCAACTATTTCTTCTTTGACAATCCGAAAGGATTCTACACTGTTGAAATAGATCTTAACGACCCAGACCTTGCAGGCTATACTGCCACGACTCCTACCTCAGTGATAGTGGTAATAGCTTCAAATTTCCTTGATGCTAATTTTGGTTTCTCCAAAACATCACCACCCCCACCACCTCCTCCGACTCCCCCCGGTGGTGGCAGCGTCTGCGGAACATGCTTCCTCGATGTAGACATGCTGGGTGAAATAACCACGGTGAAGCTGGACTGCTGCAATAACAAGTCCCGCTATGACTACCTGGCTACCGACCCCGATAGCTACCACTTCCTGAATATCGGACGCTATACCGAGATAATATGCGGTGACTGCGTGGGGAGTGGCAGTTACCCCATATTAATAGAGATGGTGGTAGCAGAAGGAGAACAGCCGCCAGTACCGGATGGGTGGGCAAGAGTAGGCCCGGTTTACGACTTTATCGGGTCCCAGGGAAACAGGATTTGTTCTGCGGTCACCTTCGGTAAACCCGTCGTCGTACTGCTGAACTATGACCCGGCTTATCTACCGCAGGGTGCCTTCAATCCATCTGTTGCCCGTTACAACAAAGACGAGAACCTCTGGCAGGTCCTGCCACCGGACGTAGGTAGAATCGCCGAGGTTGGCGTAGCCAATGGTTTGACCACTCAATTTTCCTCCTTCGCCATAATGGTAGAGCTACCTGGCGAATCACCTCCGCCAGCAACTACGGCAGCATCACCACCTACCGAACCAGCACCATCACCTGCTCACTTCTTAATCGGTGACCTGAGCATCGTGCCAAGCCAGGTAAGGACAGGCATCGGGAATGCGTTCACCTTTATGTTCAGAAAAGGGGGAAATGTCAGCATTACTGCCGATGTCAGTAATGACGGAGGGCAGGGGGGCAGCTACACTGCCGCCCTTAAGCTAAATGGAGAAGTGCTAAGCAGTAAAGACATTGCTCTTCAGCCCGGGCAAAGTCAGCAGGTCATTTTTACCGTTACTGAGATTGAACCGGGACAGTATGTAGTGCAGATAGGTGACCTGAGTGGAGAGTTCGAGACTCTGACATGGACCAACTGGTGGCTCATCGGAGGAATTATTGCCGGCATCACGTTATTAGCCTGGTACTTCGGCTATTATAGAAGAAGGCACTTGAGGCCGCCGGGATAAGCCTGCCCGACGACATCTGATGGGAATGTTCCCGAGTAGAATGGGAACTTAACCCCCTTTACGGCGGGGCTCCTTCCAGAGCCCCGCTCTTTGTATCAGTTCACCGGCACTTTCCAAGGAGGTTTTACTATACTGAGGTCCGGCCAGCATAGCGGCAAGCTCCTTAACTCGCGACTCACCTTCAAGAGTATCCAATCTGCTCAAGGTCCGGGTACCGGAAACCTCTTTGTGAACACTGTAGTGAGCATCGGCAAAGGCAGCTATCTGAGGAAGGTGAGTAACGCAAATCACCTGGCGATTCCGGGCCAGATTCCAGAGCTTTTTACCGATTACTTCACCACTCCTCCCGCCAACACCGATATCGATTTCATCAAAAATAAGAACCGGTATGTTATCGGCTCCGGCAAGGGCGCTCTTCAAGGCTAAGGCAAAACGGGATATTTCCCCGGTGGAGGCAATCTTGGCTAACGGTTTCAGGGGTTCCCCGGGATTTGTCGCGGCGATGAACTCTACGGTATCGACCCCGTTATTACTATAGGCATAACTCTCCCCATCAGGAAAAGGGATTCCACCTTGAGCCGGTTTCTGAGTGATAGATACCTCAAATTTAACCTGCGACATATTCAGGTCCTGAAGCTCTCTCTCTACTTCAGTCGCCAACTGCTTCGCTGCCCGGGAACGTGCCCGGGAAAGCTCGGAAGCCATCTGCCCCATCTCCTCTCTAAGACAGGAGCATATCTCGGTAAGACCGGCCTTCCTTTCTTCAGAGTGAGAGATCTCTTCCATCTCTCGCCCCCCTTTCTCAAGGTAACCCAGTATCTCAGCGATAGTCTGCCCGTACTTCCTCTTCAGGCTTCGGATAAGCTCTAACCTTATTTCTATCTCTTCAAGCCGTTTCGGGTCATACTCCAGGCGTTCACTATAAGAACGAATGTCCCGGGCTACCTCCTCAAGCCCATATACGCTCTCCTCCAGGAAATCCAACTGCTGCTTCAGGGTAGGGTCCAGGCTAACAAGCTTCTTTACCACCTGGACTGCTTCGCTCAACCTCTCCAGAGCCGGCGAAGAAGAACGGGCGCCATACTCACCACATAAGCCCTGGTAGGCTTCGAAGGATAGCGCTTTTAGCTGCTCGCTGGAAGCCAGGATATTCCGCTCCCTATCCAGCGTCTCTTCCTCCCCCTCGCACAGTTCTGCCCGCTCTATCTCATCCAGTTGAAAGCGCAGGAATTCCTCACGACGAGTGCGCTCCTTTTCCTCTTCCAACAGCGTCTGGAGCTCCTCTTCTGCCTTACGGAGTTCCACAGCTTTAGCGCTAAAACCCTTGCACAGGTCCAGGGTATGGCCATAGGAATCGAGGAGATAGCAGTGGTAACCCTTATTAAGCAATGACAGGTGTTCACTCTGACCGTGGATATCAACCAGGAGACTACCGATTTGGTTCAGCAGCCCCCTGGGTACAGCATACCCATTCACCCGAATAGTACCGCGCCCCTGCCGGCGGGGTTCACAATTGATAACCAGGGTCTCCTCATCGGCTTTCAGTCCTTTATCAACCAGGAGTTCTCTAAGCCGGGAAACACTATCACCCTGAGGAAGGGTAAAAACCCCCTCCAGGTGAGCCTTATCAGCACCGTAGCGAATAAGCTCTTCATCCACCTTCCCGGCTAACAACGCCTCCACAGCATCAATTACCAGGGACTTCCCCACCCCGGTCTCACCGGTAATGACATTTAACCCGCGGTCCAGACCCCAGTTTATGTCTTCGATAATGCCGATAGCTTTGACTCTTAACTGAAGTAACAACTCTGTAACCCCTCTCGAATCCAGAAGCAAGGCCAGACAGGTCCTGGCTCCAGGTAATCCCGGCGCCCCTAATTCCCGGTGTCACCGGCTTATGCAAGATTATAAACCCTCAAACCCCGAATGGCAAAGGCATAATCTGTCAGGTTATTGAGTAGGAATACTGCACCGTATGACCCTGGGAACTGGCTTCTAAAGAGCTCGTCTGTCCAATGCCTGAGTGGGAGGAAAGAGAGCAGTATCACTAATCTGCTGTACCACCAGTACGGCAGATTGACAAAACCGGGTCATTATGCTACTTTAGTGCGACAGCTATTACTTTTTCCGATATGAAGATTTCCGTTTATCATCGAAGACAGGAGGTACTATGGCTCTACTTGAATTAGAAGGGATAACCAAGAATTTTGGTGGGCTGGCGGCGGTCAGCGATTTTAGCATGGATGTTAATGAAGGCGAAATCCGGGGGCTTATTGGCCCCAATGGCGCTGGCAAAACGACCTGCTATAACCTTATCACCGGGGTCTACCCACTAACCTCGGGTAAGGTTTCTTACAACGGAGAGGATATAACCGGCCTTACATCACATCAGATAGCCGGAAAGGGCCTGGTGCGCACCTTTCAGGCGATTATTCTCTTTATGGAGTTTACCATTCAGCAGAGCGTAATGACAGCATGTCACCTGTACGCAGGGATGAATCCTGTCAAAAGATACCTGGGTGGTGCCGGGAGGGAGGAGAAGGAAAACGAGAGAAAAACCCAGGAAATAGTAGACTTCCTGGGACTAAGCGACCTTAAAGATGAACTGGCGATGAACCTCCCTCACGGCCATCAAAGAGCACTAGCTATCGCCATGGCAATGGCTGCTGAGCCAAAGATGCTATTACTGGATGAGCCGGTTACCGGTATGAACCAGTCAGAAACCAGTCATATGATGGGCCTGATCAAGAAGCTCCGCACCGAGCGGGGGATGACCATACTGCTGGTAGAACATGATATGAGAGCAGTGATGGGACTTTGTGATGAGCTAACCGTACTGAGCTTCGGCAAGAAGCTCGCTGAAGGAACGCCAGCAGAGATTATAGAAAAGGAAGAGGTTATCGAGGCTTACTTGGGAAAGGAAGCGGCTTTTGCCTGAGGCTGGTCTTGCAGGGCTATTAATAGGGTAAGAATAGTCACTGTTAGCTATAAGTAAACAGCTTCTTCTCCAGAACAGCAATGAAAAAGCCTGAGTAGCATAGCTACTCAGGCTTTAATTTCTCTACCGACCTCTAACGTCTCCCCTTACTTACCCCTCCTCGAACTCCGGAATTCTCTAATCCGGCGGGGCAAACTCTCCAGGCCATCAGGCAAGGCAAACAGGATGGCTATCAAAATAATGCCATAGAACATCGGCATCCACTCAGCGAGGACACCACGCAACCCCTCCTGTATGAAATACAGGGTAAGCACGCCAATGATGGGACCCCAGAAGGTATTGGTACCACCCACGATTACCCAGACCAGTAGATAGAGCATGTAGGTTAAACCAAACTGGGTCGGGCTGATGGCACCCATAAAGTGAGCTAGCAGGGCACCAGCGACACCGGCAAAGAACGAAGCAGTAATATAGGCAGTCATTTTATGACGGAAGACATTGATACCCAAGCTCTCCGACAGCCGATCTTGCCAGTGGATAGACTGGAGGTTATCTCCGAATCGGCTCTGGTCAATACGCAGCATAATATAAACACACACCGCGGTTATTCCCAGAACGAGATAGAAGTAGGAGGTGCAAGTATTGAAGCTAAAGTCTCCTATCGAGGGAGGAGCAATGTTCCACAGCCCACTCGGTCCACCGAAGGGAAACTTCCACCGGTTCCAGCTAAGCCTCACTGCTTCACCAAGAGCGAAGGAGCCGAGCAGGAAGTAAAACCCCTTCATACGGAACATGGGGTAGGCAGTCAGGGCAGCAAACCCGGCGCAGACCAGTCCGCCTAGGGGCATACACACCCACACCGGTAAGCCAATGTAGCGCGAAATCATAGCACTACTATATGCCCCGATACCCATAACTACTACGTGTCCCAGGGAAAACTCCCCCGTGGTAGCCAGCAGACGGTAGGATACCGCCATAATAATCCATATAAGTATTATGAGCAGGGTATTAAGCTGATACTCCCCGACAGCCGCCGGCATAGCAGCAAATACACCAAACAGGATAACCAAACCGAGTAAATTACCTTTTATCTTACGCACGGCCCATTATCCCCCTTGGTCTTACTGCCAGCACGATAAACATAAGCAGTACGGCGGCTATATTGGCCATGGTGCTGTCAACAAGAACGGTAACAAAGCTTATCATAAAGCCGAAGATAAACGACGCAATCAGGGCACCCTCGATACTACCCAGACCACCGACAATGGTCACCAGCAGGGCTATAACCAGAGCAGAATGCCCCATATACGGATCAACCCGCATTATGGGCGACATAAAGGCACCGGCAAAGCCGGCCAGTCCGGCCCCAATGGCCATAGTAACAATATCAACCCTATCTACGCTTATCCCCTGTAGGGCGGCTGCCTCGGGGTCCTGGGACTTGGCACGAAGGGCCCGCCCCATCCTGGCATGGCGTAGAAAGTACCAGAGCGCACCAAGAGCGCATGCGGCTGCCGGCACCACCAGCAGCCTCTGGTAGGCTATCGAAATACCAAATATATCCGCCGACCCGCGGATATAGGGCATAACCTGCTTCATCAAACCGACGTGCCAGGTCGTGGCGACAAAGACCTGAAGGATAAATATCATCCCCACCGACATTATCAGCCCCATCAGGGGCCGTCCACGCATGGGCCGGAACAGGCCACGTTCCATCGCTAGACCCAGGCCGGCAACAACAACCACAGCAAGCGCTACGGCCGCCGGGAAGGGTACACCACCTTGAGCATAGGCAATCCAGACGACATAGGCGCCAACCATGTAGAGCTCGCCATGGGCAAGGTTGAGTACGCCCATAACACCGAAGACAAGAGTAAACCCTATCGCCATTAATGCGTAGAAAACACTTACAACTGCAGCATTCCCTGCAGTTTGTAAAGCAAGGTCAAGGCTCATGTTCTTCTTCTTTCTTAAGTCCAGCCGGAACTAGTAGTTCCGGCTGGACTCTAAATATTTACCGCCAGTTAATACTTGAACCCGTACAGGTCTTCAGCTTCTTGCTTGGTGATACCCATACGCTGGTAGAACATCTCGCCATATTCCTCGTTCCACTCCACCATCAAGTCGGCATTCCGGTCCCACCAGTCAAGCTGGTCACGAAACTCGACGATGACGGCTTTACCATCCTGCATCTCAACCACCGGCCAGGGCGCCATCAGGGCGTTGTCGATACCCCAGAACGGTTTCCCCCACCAGGTGCCTTTACCGAACGGATGGTATATGGTGTCGCCATTTGCCTTCCAGGCATCAAACACGGCCGTGGGCTCAATAGTATCAGCCACTATTACAGCCTGCGCCCATTGATCCAGCTGGCCCTGGTACTCCCAGGATACCGCGCTCCAGGTGCCGGGATACTTATCGTTATACTCATCCCAGAATTCGTTCGGGCTCAACACACTGTAAGGATTCAAATCATCGCTCATCATCGGATCGTCGAAGTCGGGGAACTGCCAGACGAAGCCCTCCATAAACTCGACACTGGTCTTCTCAATGACAGCATCGTAGAAATCAAGAGTACAAGAGTGTAGCTGCCCCTCGTAGCCCTGATTGTATGCCTCCAGGCAAAGCAGGTTCACATAATCAGAATAGGAGATTCCCCAACTCAGGATATCGGCGTCGGTGGCTATCATTTCGCTAACGATAGGAGCGAAATCAGTGGTCGCCGGGTCAAACAACTCGTTATAGACAACCTCCAGTCCCGCTCCTTCAGCAGCGGCACACATAGCCGCCATCCCGGGCCGGCCCAGCTCATCATCCTGAGCACATTGAGCAAATGTCTTTAGCTCAGGATTGTTCAGAGCCAGCCACTCCACACCGGTAACATTGTAGAAAGGACAGACCTCAACCGGAGCCAGGTGGTAGAGGGTATCCGGGGTCAGGTCGCTGGGCAACAGTGTTGTTGAGGCAACCCCTTGCTGGGTAAACCAGGGGACCACCGCAGCTGCAGTATGCCCACCCAACATCTGAATCAAAACACAGTCGTCCTCAAGGACGAGCTTCTTACCACCGGTTATTGCCTTGTCAGCCATGTACTCATTATCATAGCTAACAAGCTCAGCAGTTACGTGAGTACCATCGGACAAGGTAATACCACCGCTGGCATTAAATTTTTCCACCCATATCTCATCACCGTAAAGGCCAGGGAGTCCCCACCCGGCACATGCTCCGGTAAGCGGGGCAAGGAAGCCTATTTTAGCAACAACCTCCTTGGCTGGTTCGGGCGTTGGTGTCGGTTCTGGTGTCGGTTCTGGTGTTGGTGTCGGTTCTGGCGTTGGCGTCGGTTCCGGTGTTGGGGCCGGGCTGGTACAGCCGCTCATCAAGGGAACGCTCAGAACCAGTACCGCTACCAAACCGAAACCAAGAATCAGTCTTAGTAAGCTTTTCCTTTTCAACTAATACCTCCTAATTAATCTGTTTTCGGCAACAATTTGCCTGGTAATTAATCAATTCTTGTCCAATTCCCAATAGGCACCACCTCCCTGTTAATTAGAATTTACCTTCGATTATACTATACTAGGTCAAATACAAACTAGCATAACCTGTAGGTTCTACAGGTTATGCTAGTAATCTAGCTCACTCAAAAAGCAATCTGTCTAATAATTTCACTATGAAACTAACTCTGCCTCCTAAATGATCCTGAAATCAAATCGCTAAGCTATACCACACAGCTTCTTTACCTGAGTTACGGCATCGGCAGCATTCTCGGCATAGGCATCAGCCCCTATCTTTTCAACCCATTCCTTGCTGGCCGGCGCTCCACCGACAATCGTCTTCACCTTATCCCTAAGACCGGCTTCCCTTAACTCCTCCTCCAGTGCTTTCTGATGACCCATCGTCGTCGTCAGCAGGGCACTGCTGCCAATCACGTCCGGCTTTAGCTCCTTAGCCTTCTCAATAAAGGTAGCAACGCTTACGTCACGACCCAGGTCGTAAACATCAAAGCCGTTGGCGGATAGGAAGGAGACCACTATCGATTTCCCGATGTCATGGATATCACCCTCCACCGTCCCCATAATTACCTTCTTCTTGGTCGAGACCGTACCTGCGGGGAATGCCGCCTCACATACCGATGTCCCTGCCTTCATGGCATCAGCCGCCAGTATCAGCTCCGGCAGGTATACCTCACCGGAATCAAAGAGATCACCAATCTCAGTTATTCCAGGCACAAACCCCTTCTCAATCAGGGCTACCGGGTCAACACCGGCTGCCAGGCCATCCTTGGCAACCTGCTCCGCCTTTTCTACATCGTAGTCTATTATTGCTTTCTTCGCCGCCGCCAGTACCTCTTGTTCTCCCATTGTAATTAACAACCTCCTTTATTCTATATCACTCTATTCTATACGATTCAGCTGTTCTATGCTAATAAAATTAGTGCGAGGACGCCTTTTCCTTCCTCCTCGCCGCAGCACTCTCGACAATCTCACGCAGTGTCTTCTTAACACCATCACTCAAAGGATCAACCTGGTGAGTGGCTAGAATCCGCTTCACTTCCTCACTGGCCCGCTGGGTCATATCGGTACCGCCCTTTGCCTCCCAGGTTCCCCGACTGGTCCGGTCGATGAGTTTCGGCTTGGACTGTTCTCTCATATGCTGTACGGTGTGTTTCTGATGCAAGAAGTCCTTTATCTCATGAGCCCGCTTTACCAGTTCCGTCGCCAACGTATCGTCATTAACAGCAATCCCCTGAATCGCATGCTTTATCATTTTGACGATGTCATTGTCAATCATGAACTGCTCATGACACCAGGTTACCCCCGACTCCAGCATACCCATGCCATAAATAAGATTGGCACCAGCCAGAGCAGGCAGCAGAGATGTTATCGTTTTCTCGTGTGCCGCCTGGGCATCGGGCAGCTTGGAATCTGCCTACGTTCCAGCAACATAGCTGGGCAGGTTGTAGTACTGGGCAAGCTTGGCCACGGCAGCACTTAGCATGCCTAGCTCCGGAGCCCCCACCGGTGCATTAACATAGCTCAAGTCTAGCATTGTGGTGGAGCTGCCGTAGATTACCGGTGCCCCCTTCTTGGTAAGCTGGCTCAGGGTAATACCTCCCAGTACCTCGGCATTGTGGGTCAACAGCGTTCCGGCATTGGTAACCGGGGCGGTACCCCCAGACAATGCTTCTGACAGGATATTACAGGGTATATCTAACCGTGCTGATTCGATGATAACCTCACAGCACTCGGGACTGAGCTGCATCGGACTCACCGGACAGATTAGAATGGAGCAAATAGGGCGCTTCTTCATCTGTTCGGCACCACCTGATATGGCAGCACCCATCTCAAAGAATGCCCTGACTCCGTCTGTAGTCAGCACATCAATGTGGTGGAAGTGCTTGCTGCAGTTGATGAGGCTGGTCTCAGCCCCGGTAAGGTCTTCCACCTCACTGGGCACATCCCGGGGAGTGACTGCCATGCTGTAGACATCCAGGCCATCGGCAGCATCAGCCAATATTGCAGTCTCTGCCAGGTCTTTGTTGGTGGTCTCTCTAACCTTACCGGTCTCCGAGTCGAGTATCTCTATGGCAACACCAAAGTTGGTATAGGCTACCCGATTACTCTCCAAAATAATGTCGTACTTCGGATTCCGTGCAGCGAGTAATAACCTCGACGGAGCTGACCTTATCGCCTCCTCCACCATATAAGGAGGTATTTTGACAATATTTGTCTTCTTATCGACTTCACAGCCGTGAGAATAGAAAATCTCCCTCGCCTCATCATTCATTACCAAAATACCCGAGTTCTGTAATACATCCAGAGTCGCCCGATGTATATCAGCTAGTTCATCATCACTGAATAGATTGAGGCCACATCCCGAAAATTGGCTATATCCAGCCTTGGTTCCTAAAATCAATTTCTTCCTCCATCTTCAGATTCTATTAACCTGGTCGCCACTCCATACTATCTTAAAACTAACCCCCGATGGCCACCTCCTTATCACTTCTTTCAAACCGGCTAATATCAACTCTTACCCTAAAGCTAATAACACACCGATACTAAAACCTGTAGGACGCGCGGACAGGGTACCACTTATCCTGGCTGTTTGACAAAACAACTCCATTATGATTCGTAAACATACCATTACTGCCTGCATTTGTCAACAGTAATGTCATTAATTTGATACATTTGTCCTAGTGCTTTATAATTACTGATTGATTATAATATATTGTGAAAAGGTATTGCAAAATCAAGGGAATGGGTAGTATATTGTAAGAGTGTATATTATAGCAGTACCACCATACCTAGTATGGTATATTACACCTACTTTTTAGTTCCTATCAGGGATAGTATCAACCGAATCGAGAGAAGGGAGGTAGCATATCAGACTAGTCTTGCCAGAGATAACCCTAGGGTTTAATCAAAATGAAGGAGGCAAAATATGGCGGTTAGGGAAAAGGGTGATGTGTTCGAGAGCTATGAACGAGCACTGAGTGGCCCCAAAATGGACGAGCAGGAGTGGGACCGAAAGGTAATCCCGCAAACGGCAAAAAAGCTGAAGGAGAAGTACGGGCTTAAGTTCGACAAGAGCAAGATTAACCCTACTGACGATGATGTTCTGGACCGCTTGTTCCAGGCAGGGCTTGAGATGCTGACCACCTGCGGAACCTACTGTACGGAAACCGGACGCGTCATCAAGTACACCGAAGAAGAGATAATGATGGCGATGGCCGGCGCTCCCCGTGAGATTATCATCGGCGAGGGACGGGACGCACGGCGAATGGCAGCACGCAGATTTGATGACCCCAATCCACCCTTATTGCAGGCGGGGCCAACCGGAGCCCCGGTAAGCGAGAATATCTTTATGGAGACCCATGAGGCATTCGCCAGGGAGCCCCTGGTGGACTGCATCGTTGACGGAGTCTTCGATACCATCTACGGGCACCCCCTAAAATCCCATACCCCTTGGGATATCGCAGCAGCCAAAGCGGAAGCAATGGCAGTCCGTGAAGCGGTGCGACGGGCAGGCCGTCCCGGGATGGGGTTCTAGGGGCCGGAGACCCCGCTTACCACGGAAGGAGTTCTTGCTGCCGACTTCCCGGGAGGGATGCGACCCTGCGATAACCACGAAGTGAGCCAGCTAAATGAGCTCAAGATAGATATGGAAGCTCTCACCTTCGTTGCTCATTACAGGATGAACGGTGTTAATATTATGTGTGAGCAGATGCCCATCTTGGGAGGCTGGGCCGGTGGGGTCGAGGAGACCACCATCGTCGGCGTAGCCAGCCATCTCAACACTCCGGTGTTGGTTGGAGGAGACTGGCATCTGGATGGACCGACTCACGTGCGCTGGGGAATCACAACGGCCAGGGAGACGTTGCTGGTTGCGGCGCACATAAGCCGGGCCATCGAGAAACACACCCACCTGCTTACCGGCAACCAGTACTACACTGCCGCCGGACCTTGCACTGAAATGTGCCTGCTGGAGGCAGCAGCACAGGCGGTTAACGATACCGTCAGCGGTCGTGAGCTTATGAGCGGCTGCGCCTCAGCCAAAGGCACTGCTCTAGACCGCACCACCCCCATCGAAGCACGTATGATGGCCTATGCCGCTCGAGCCGTAGCCGGAATGGATACGGAATGCGCGAACTTCCTGCTTGATAAGCTGGTGACCCACTACGAAGGGCCGGGACCGAAGAGAAACTTCAACACGGCACCCGTAGGGAAGACCTTCCAGGAATGCTACGACGTTAACACGCTTAACCCCACCGAAGAGCACGTGCAGATACTGGGCCAGGCAATGAAGACCATGGAAAGAATTGGCTTCGAGTTCAAGCTGTAAGAGGCTATATGACCAACGAGACGTCCACCAACTGGTAACGGGTGGTGGACGTCTTCTTTTTGCCCGACTACCTTATAGCGTTACCCCCTCCTCATACCTACTGTTGACAGTAATTTTATGCCTGGGGTATTATTACCTGAAGCCGCGCCTTTATTGCCCTTGCCCCCAACACAGTACTATTCGAACCGGGGGCCAATGTGGAGTGAAACTGCAGCACCCGCCGAGCTGTGTCATCATCACCGTTTGTCCCGGGGTACTTCTCGGTATCTCCAGCACTGCTGCCAGTAGGAGGCAGCCGAAGAGCTAAAGAAAAGGGAGGACAAAGAGATTACTATCGCTATAATTGTGCTGGCCATTGTAGGCTGCCTGATAGGTCTTACCTACGCCGTTCCCTACAAGAGAAACTTCAAAAGATACCGGCAGATTAATGAAATCCTTGCCGATCTGGAATCCATAAGGGACCACCCGGACTACAAAGAAGGAGTAAAAATCAACATTGAGTTCTTCCGGATGCTCCGCTTCCCTTTGAGCTATCTATGGTGGTTATTGTTCCGAGCGCCCAGATTGAGAAGAGATCGAGCCAAGATTGTCGAGCTTGCTGACCTGCCCTTTCCCAAATGGCAAAACGTGCTTCTGGAGACACTCTCCTGGTTTGAGATATGGATGGGTAGAATCCTACGGCCAATCAGGCAACAAATCATCCAGGAATTGGAAAGGCTAAAAAAAATCAAGAAAGAGCCTATTGTGGTAGCCAGCTTCGGTTGCGGTGGGATGGAGCTGGAAAGACAAGTCCTCTACCAACTGCTGAGGAGCCGTTTCGACTTTCCGCTACTTATCATCGGGGTTGACTATTCCCCTGCCATTCTTGATGTTATCACCAGAAAATTTACCAACCTTACCTCCAGAGGGATGCTTAAGATAGAGACCATTTCCCACCTGGGAACCGAGGAGCTAAACGAGCTGAAGGTGAGAGCGGCGGCACAGAGATTCTCAATAGTACTCTTCAACACCGATGCCTTTGAGCTACAAGACCTCCCCGAGGATTCCTTTGACCTGGTCTATCATACACGCTTGAGACACCACCTGACCGTTGAAGAGCGTGATAGACTGGACAAACTTGCCATTCACCTGGCACCAAAGTTTATGGAGTTGGATGATGTATTCACTATCCCTGGGGTTATTGTAGAGAGCATCTTCATCTGGCGATTTCCAGTGATCATGAACGGGGGGATCCTCAGCTACCTAAGAGACTTCTCGAAAAAAGAGCTGAGGGCACAAGCAGAGAAAGGCTGGCAGGTGAGCATCTACAGTAAACTGCTCTCGTGTTACCTCAGGGTCTATGACAAAGCACCTCCATCACCAGACGATAACGCAGGTAACCACTGAACTGTGTCATACAGGGCATGCTGAACCTTCCACCGGATTCGGTACGCCGTTTGAGGGTCAATCTCGAAATGATTTATGCTATAATAACCACAATAGATGTTAGCATTGGCGGGTAGTGTGACTATTGAACAACAAACGGTGGAAGTAGATCATTTAACCAAAGTCAACGAATACGGGCCTGACGACCTCTTTATATGTTGCGCCAGCTTTGAGGAGAGATGTCTTTCCAGTGCACTCAAGATGAGTGCCAATTACCGGACCAACTTTTCTATCATCTTTGTTATTGAAGATTCCCTGGATAAGAGGCAAACCGATACTAACCTGAATAGTCTAAAGGGCATGCTGGGGGCAAGGAGTTCCAAGGGTATCTTCGTTATTTCCTGTGGGCGGGACAGCCCAAATGAGGGAATCAGCCAACTCAAGCACATTTGGGACCAATGTAGACCCCGTGACAATGAAAGCTCCTTTGTTACGATTGACATTAGCGGATTCACGAAGATATATCTATTACAGCTTCTCCACTATCTTGTAATTGACCTGAAGCTGGGACTTCCTCGAATGCTTCACACAACACAAACATATCTGCCCAACAAACTCACGGCAGGGGTTTCACAAATAACCACTGTGCCCAGCTTCTTTGGCTCTATTGATGTAGAAAAGGAAAAGGTTCTCATTATGTTTCTGGGATTTGAGGCGGAACGTTCACTTACAGTATGGAAACACTTCAGTCCCGTTAGAACTATTGCATTGATAACAAATCCACCGCGTAATGATAATCTCAATTACCTGAAGTACGCAGAGAAGAACAACTCCTATCTGCTTTCACAGCCTTCCGTGGAAGTAAGAAATGTTCCTGCTGATAACCCATACGCTGTTAAGAAGATACTTGAAGGCATATGTGATGAACTAAGCGGTTCATACAATATTATTGTCGGCCCATTTGGAACGAAGCCACAGGTTATCGGGCTATTCCTTTTTTGGTTGGAATATCCCAAAGTGCAGGTTGCTTACTCTCACCCTACCGAGTATACGGAGTCATATTTGCTTCGAAAGCCAGGCCCCACTTTATTGCTGCCGCTCAATCCCTAGCCGGTGGCTAATGTTCAGTTAAACTCTCTTGAGCGCTCTCCTCACTGCCGCGTGTGATACACCGTATTCTCTAGACAGCTGGCGATTGGATAGCCCGGCCCGCTGCTTTAGAAAGTGAAGAAAACTCAGGAGGATATATGCCGGGGCGGGATGTGGATTGGGGAAATGATTCTTAGGAAGAATTTGTACCCGAAAAAATGGTCGGGGTGAGAGGATTCGAACCTCCGACCACCTGAACCCCATTCAGGTGCGCTACCTGGCTGCGCTACACCCCGATAAGTATCCTGTCATTCTTACCAAGATATTAGCATAATTCACTGCGGCGAGCAAACAGGGTCTGCCTTCCCGCTTAAGCAATGGACAGGAACAGGCGAAATTTGCTAACATTAGTCTTGTCAGCTAGGCTTTGTTCCCGGATGTCACAGTTAGCATAGAAAAGGAGTAGTCACAGCACGATGTCAGTTCGGGTAATGCACCGCCTCCCTAACGATTCAGTGCTAAGGCGGAAAGCCAGTAGAGTATCCTCTATAGATAAATCAGTTCATCGCCTGATTAGCGATATGGTGGAGACGATGCACCACTCAGACGGCGTGGGACTGGCGGCGCCCCAGATTGGAGTATCGCTGCGGGTGATAGTAGTCCAGATGCCGGACGAGGAACCCATCGCTATCATCAACCCTGAAATTGTCAAACGTAGTGGGGAACGTGAGGTTAGCGAAGCCTGCCTGAGCGTACCGGGCTATGGCGGTGAGATAAAGCGCTCGGTATCGGTTACGGTGAAGGGCCGGGACCAACAAGGTAAGGCATTCAGGATTAGAGCAAGCGGTCTGCTCGCCCAGGCTCTGGAGCATGAGATTGACCACTTAGACGGGACGCTATTTATCGACCATATCGAAAGCCGGGACAATCTACACAAAATTGAGCCCGAAACTGAGGCGGGGGGAATGTGAAGCTGAGGCTTTACTTAACCTCAGTCCGTCTCACCCGAATAGCCGGTTCAAAATTCAAGGTTAGACACCAGGAATGAGTAGTGCCACCATGAAGACGCTCCTTCAATGCGATTTCGACGGTACCATTACCCGGGAAGATGTCAGCTTTCTTATACTGGATGCCTTTGGTAATAAGAGCTGGAGGCAGATGTTTCAAGAGTACAAGGAGGGTAAGATATCGGTCGGCCGCTTTAATACCCTGGCCTTTGCTACAGTTAAAGCCGATAAAGAGACCCTGCTCAAACTGATCAGGGAGAAGGCGGAGTTACGGCCCGGGTTTCATAACCTGCTGACATACTGTCACCGGAAGGGCTTAGAGTTTGCCATCGTCTCAAATGGGCTGGACTTCTATATCCAGGCAATTCTTAAAGATATCGGGGTAGACAATATCGAGGTGTTCGCCGCCAGAACCCGGTTCGGTTCCAATAGTATTGAGGCCCGCTACCTGGGACCGGAAGGCAACCAGCTAGAAAACAACTTCAAAGAGACCCACCTAAGATTGTTTCAGGAAAGGGGTTACCGTGTCATCTACGCCGGTAATGGTATTTCCGATGCCATCCCAGCGCAGCAATCCTATCACATTTTCGCCACCGGCGACCTGCTGGCCCACTTCAGGGAGAGACACGTCACCTGCACGCCGTTTGATGACCTAAACGACATCGTTGAAAGCCTCGAGTCGCTGCCCCTTTAACCACCACCCCAACCGGTTAACAACGCCGCCAACCGCTCAAGATAACTTTCGCCGGTAATGGTCAGGCTGGGGAAAAGCAGTTCTGCTTATCATCAACACAATCAATGCAGCAGAGAAAGACTACCGGCTCGGATTCACTGGGGTTCTTGATAGCGTGAGGTTCAAAAGAGTAGGTATAGGCGAAATCGCCGGGGCCAATCTCCCTTTCCTCTATTTTCCCATCCTTAGTTGTAGAGCAGCAGATAGCCTGCCCGCTTACTAAATACATTATCTGCGTGAACTTATGGCTGTGCATCGGCACTTCACCATTCGGGCCGATGGTGAAGTGCCGCAGGGCATGGTTATGCTGGTATTCCTCACCACCCAGGTCCTTGTGAGTTAACCACCTCACCCAGACGTTCTTAACCGGAAAAGATTCCCCCTGGTACTCCGTCTCCCTCACCTGAGTCGCGGTAACATCACTGGTACTCATGCAAATCACCCCCCCCCAAGCGTCTAATTCCTATCAATCAAAACACCATCTAAAACTGGCGATAATTAAGTAAACAAACTATTGCCGGCTCCGCTCACCGAACACCTTAGTGCCTATCCTTACGATATTAGCCCCTTCCTCAATAGCAACCCGATAGGAATTGGTCATTCCCATAGAAAGGTAGCGCATCTCAACGCCGGGCAAGCCGAGGCTCTTAATTCTATCAAAGAGCCTCTTCGTTTCCCGAAAATAGGGTCTGGAGTCTTCCGGGTCTCCCCACATCGGCCCCATCGTCATCAGCCCCGCTACCTTCAGGTTTTGGTAATTTGAAATCTCTTTGACCATCTCATCCACATCTTCCGGAAAGACACCTGTTTTCTGGCTTTCCCGGCCGCTGTTTATCTCAATCAGCACCGGCATAGCCTTACCGATCTGAGCACACCTCTTATCAATCTCCCCGGCTATCTCCAGAGAATCAACGGTCTCTATCATATCGAATAGCCTAACCGCCTTTCCCACCTTATTCTTCTGCAGGTAGCCAATGAAGTGCCACTTTGCCTTCCTGCCAATTACCCGATAGGCCGACTCCATCTCCTGGAGGTAGTTTTCACCGATAATATCTACCCCCGACTCGATTGCCTCAAGAACTTCCTCCGGTCGTCTTGTCTTAGCCGCAGCCACCAGTTCAACCCCATCCGGCAGCTCACTTAAGATTAGCTTGACGTTTTCCCTAATCGTCATGGTTATACCCCTTTCCTTACTGTTCCTTTAAGCCAGAATATTTTAGCACTTTCTTGACACTATTAAAATAGCGTGATACTATAATAGTGAACATAAGTTCATATAAAGCTTATTATGGACATAGGTTAAATACAGCAAGGGGATAAAGATAGCTGTGGGCAGGATGCCAAAGTGTCGCTGTGTAGCCTCGATACCTGAGGTGACCTTCTTTAAGCCGGTAGGAAAACCGTACCGTAGCCTTGAGGAAGTATGCCTCTCTGTAGAGGAAGCGGAGGCGATACGGCTCAGGGACCTAGAAGGGTTGGAGCAGACGGAGTGTGCCCGGAGAATGAACGTCTCACGACCTACTTTTCACCGGGTGCTGGGAGCAGCCCGTACCAAGTTGGCCGATGCCATACTTAACGGGAAGGCGATACGCATTGAGGGCGGCACTTTTGAGATGGCAGTACGCCACTTCTACTGTATCAACGGTCACCAGTGGGACGTTCCTTTTCAGGATATGGTAACCAACCCCCCCCAGCTATGCCCCACCTGCGACACACCGAATATTATACCCATCCAGCCGCATCAATCGGGCAAGGGGTGGCGGGGAAAGGGTGGACAGCTCGGAAGAGCCGGGATAGAATGAAGATACTTATACCCCTACCTATGGTGGTAAACACTATATCAGGGAAGAGGAGTTCGGTTTTCTGAAGGACCAGGCTGATATGCTAAGTGGCCAACTCGAGCAGATAGAAGCCAGCATTTGCCAGCTTGAGTCCGCGGAGAAATAGACCAGCCAGATTATAGTTTAAGAGCAAAGTTTGGAATTTTAACACAGGAGGTGACATTATGCCAGGACTTAATGGCACAGGCCCTAGAGGAATGGGGCCAATGACAGGTGGCGGCAGGGGATTCTGTAGCCCTTGGGGAATAAGCAGCGCTCCTCGTGGATACGGAGCTTACCCTAGGACAAGATATGGATATCCCCATTATAGTGGTGTGGGGGTATCCTCCCCTTTCTATGGGGAGTCAATGATGCCCGCCCAAGAGCTTGATTTCCTGAGAAACCAAGCCCAAATTGCGAAGGGGCAACTGGAACAAATTGAAGCCAGAATACGCGAACTTGAGATAAAGGAGAAATAAACATGAAGATTGCCGTATCAGCCACCGCACCGAGTCTTGATGCCGAAGTCGAACCTCGCTTCGGCCGGTGTCCCTATTTCATTATCGTTGACCCGGACACGATGCAGTTCGAGGCGGTCGAGAACTCCAGTGCCATGGCCTCCGGCGGCGCTGGTATCGCCAGCGGCCAAGTGATTGCCAGTAAAGGGGTAAGCGCGGTGCTTACTGGTAACTGCGGCCCCAATGCCCACCAGGTACTGTCGGCAGCCGGGATTGCGATAATCACCGGTGCAAGCGGTAAGGTCAAGGACGCCATCGGCGCTTACAAGTCCGGCCAGCTTCAGAACACCACTCAGCCAACCGTAGAAGCCCACTTCGGCATGGGCGCAGCAACCGGGTCCGGCCTGGGGAGAGGAATGGGAATGGGCCGAGGCATGGGCAAAGGAATGGGGATGGGAGGCGCCGTTCAAGGTGAGGCTCCAGCCCCCCAGTCAATAAGCCCGGGGGAAGAACTGAAAGCATTGAAAGAGCAACTAAAGACGCTCTCAGAACAGCTATCTGGCATCCAGCGCTCCATTGAAGAGCTGGAAGAGAAAGGGTAGGCTGCTGTCAGGGTGACAAAACAATCTGGATTACTTACTGGAGGTATGGTTGTGCCCAAAGGAGATAGGACTGGACCGCCCGGGGGAGTTGGCCCAGGGACAGGAAGAGGTATTGGCCGGGGAGGGCAGGGTGCCGGCAGGATGGGGGGGACACGCCCCGGCGCTGGCCCCGTCGGGAACTGCGTCTGCCCCGCCTGCGGGGCGAAGGCCACTCACCAGAGGGAAACCCCATGTTACAATATCAACTGCCCGCAATGCGGGGCGCGGATGATGAGGGAATAGGATGATAATATCTATCGCCAGCGGCAAGGGCGGGACCGGGAAGACCCTAGTGGCGACCAGTCTCGCCTTGTCGTTAAGCAAGGAAAGACGGGTTAAGCTCCTTGACTGTGATGTCGAGGAACCCAATGCCCATATTTTGCTGAAGCCTTCCCTGGATTATGATCAGGTAGTATCCATCCCTATCCCTAAGGTGGATGAGGAAAAGTGTAACTACTGCGGCAGGTGTGCCGAGGTCTGCGTCTACAACGCCATTGCCGTGATCGAAAAGCGGGTACTTATCTTCCCGGAACTCTGCCACGGATGCGGCGCATGCAGCTATCTCTGTCCCGAAGGTGCTATCGCCGAGGAGGGGAGAGGGATAGGAGTTATCGAGTCCGGCCGATCAGGGGAAATAGAATTCGTCCACGGTAAGCTCTCAATCGGTGAGGTGGCAGCGCCCCGCATCATTAATGAGGTGAAAAAGCACCTTGGACAAGAGGAACTGAACATCATTGATGCTCCACCGGGAACCTCCTGCCCGGTAGTCGCCACTGTGAAGGACAGCGACTTCTGCCTGCTGGTAACCGAACCGACCAGCTTTGGCCTTAACGACCTTGCCCTGGCAGTAGACTTGGTGAAAAAACTAGGTATTTCATGTGGCGTCATCATCAACCGAGATGGTATTGGTGACGGTAAGGTTGAGGAGTATTGCCTTAAGGAGACTATCCCAATACTAATGCGAATCCCACTGGATATTAAGATTGCCCGGTTATACTCTCGCGGGATTACTCTAGCGGAGGGAATACCCCGCTGGCGGGAAGATTTCCTCGAGCTGTTCAATAAAATTGAGCAGATAGTAGGTGGCAAAAACAGCCGGAAAGGAGGCTGGTAGTGAAAGAGATCACCATCTTAAGCGGTAAAGGAGGGACCGGTAAGACAAGTGTAGTCGCTTCTCTGGCCAGCCTGGCTAAAAGTAAGGTCATGGTTGACTGTGATGTGGATGCAGCTGACCTTTATCTGCTCCTTAAACCAACTTCCCAGCAGAAGCAGGAGTTCTGGAGCGGAGAAAAGGCGGTTATCACAGAAGATAAATGCACCGGGTGCGGGCTCTGCCGAGAAGTCTGCCGCTTCGAGGCGATAAGCGACGAATTTAAGGTTGACCCGGTCTCCTGTGAAGGCTGTCGATTCTGCTATAATATCTGCCCGATGGATGCCATCACAATGCAGCAGAGTCTCTCCGGGCACTGGTTTATCTCGGAAACACGCTATGGCCCTCTGGTTCACGCCAGACTGGGGGTGGCCCAAGAGAACTCGGGCAAGTTGGTGGCCATAGTCCGACAGAAGGCAAAACAAATCGCCGAAGAAGGGGGGCTTGATTACATTATCAGCGACGGGCCACCAGGCACCGGCTGCCCGGTCATCTCCTCCCTATCCGGGGTGAGCCTGGCAGTGATTGTCACCGAGCCAACCCTATCCGGAATACACGACCTTAAGCGAGTTATCAGCGTTTGCCACCATTTTGCCGTTCCTGTTATAGTTTGTATAAATAAGTACGATATAAACCAAGATAACAGCCGCCAAATCGAAGACTACTGCCAGAGCCAGGGGATAGAGGTAGTTGCGCAAATTCCCTTCGATACCTCAGTAACCAAGGCACTGATTAAGGGAATTCCGGTAGTGGAGTACTCCCGGAACCGGGTCAGTCGCGAGATAGAAAGGCTATGGCAATCTATTACCAGATACCAGCCCTGAAAAGGGACTAAGAAGATAGACAGAGGGGGAATTAATACATGAGGTATGCGGTACCGATAAGTAGTGGCATGCTGTCCCAGCATTTCGGCCACTGCGATCAGTTTGCGTTGATCGATGTTAATGAAGAGAAAAGAGAGATTGTGAACAAGGAGCTGGTCTCCTCACCGGGACACGAGCCCGGCTTTCTGCCCAGATGGCTGGCTGAGGAGGGTGTTTCCGTCGTTATCGCCGGTGGTATGGGCTCCCGTGCACAGAACCTGTTCATTCAGAGCCGCATCAAGGTTGTTATTAACGTACTGGAGAGCGACCCGGAGAAGGCCGTACTAAGCTACTTGGCTGGCACCCTAAAAACAGGTGAGGATGTCTGCGACCATTAGTTGTGGGGGATTTCCCAGGCAAAACATTATGTAAGCTAAAAATAATGGCAGGAGACTACGATGGTAACTGAGGAACAGGTAAGAGAAAGCCTGAATGAGGTGCTGGTTCCGGGCGTTAAGCGCAGCCTGGTAATGCTGAACCTGGTGCGGCAGGTAGCGGTCTCGGACGGCAAGGTCAGTATTACCCTGGCTTCATCAGCCTTAGGCGAAACGGCTCAGGACTGGCTCAGGAATAAGGTAAAGGAAGCTGTCGGGGGACTGAGCGGAGCCGATAGCGTACAGGTAGAATTTGTCGAGGTTAAGCCGGCAGAGCTAAATCAAATCAAATCCGTTATCGCCGTGATGAGCGGTAAGGGCGGGGTAGGCAAATCTCTGGTAGCCAGCCTTACCGCGATAGCCCTCAGACGGCAGGGTTACGAAGTAGGTATTCTGGATGCGGATATCACCGGACCCAGTATCCCCAAAATGCTGGGTATCAACGAGCGGCCCGGGGGCAGTAATACCGGGATTATGCCGGTACTCTCCCGGTCCGGCATCGAGATGATATCCTTTAATCTTCTGCTGCCCCAGGAGGAGGATGCCGTTATCTGGCGTGGCCCCCTCATCTCCAAGGCGATTACCCAGTTCTGGGAGGAGGTGGTCTGGGGTAGTCTCGATTACCTAATTGTCGACCTGCCACCGGGGACCGCTGATGCCCCCCTGACCGTAATGCAAACCCTGCCGGTATCGGGGATAATCATTGTTTCCACTCCCCAGGACCTGACCAATATGATAGTCAAGAAAGCGGTCAGTATGGCCAAGAAGATGGACAAGCCCATCCTGGGGGTAATTGAGAATATGAGCTATCTGTATGTACCCGAGATAGACAAGAAGATTGAGCTTTTTGGTAAAGGGAAGGGGAAGGAGATGGCACAAGCGGCCGGTGCACCACTACTGGGAGTGTTACCCATCGACCCGGAGCTAGCCAAGTTATGCGACGAGGGGAACATAGAACGCTACAGCTCGGATGCCTTTAGCAGCATGGCTCAAGCCCTTACCAGAGCACTATCGCTGCCGACAACAGAGAAATCCGGGGGCTAAACGAGATGATTTCAGGACACCAGGAATATGAAGACCTCATTGAGGCGAAGATGAGAGAGGCATACAGCGGTGAAGTGGTCGACCATGCCCTGCACCCGAGAAATCTGGGGGATATGAAGGATGCCGACGCATTCGGCAGAATTACCGGACCATGCGGCGATACCATGGAGATATGGCTCAAGATAAGCGGCGGCGTAGTTATCGCTGCCAGCTTTGCAACTGACGGCTGTGCCGCCACTATCTCGACGGGGAGCATAGTCACCGAGTTGATCAAGGGAAAAACCGTGGGTGAAGTCCTCAGGGTCAGCCAGCAGGATATCCTGGGTGCCTTGGGTGGGCTGCCGGAAAGTCACCAACACTGTGCCCTTCTTGCCGCAGATACCCTGAAAAAGGCGGCCAAGGACTACCTGGCTTTCCAGAAGGAGCCCTGGAAAAGAGCCTACCGCAAGCATTAACATTAAGGAGAATATGAAAAATGCCTCCCATAGTTTCCATCGTCGGCAGATCGAAATCGGGCAAGACGACCCTTATCGAGAAGCTGCTCGCTGAACTGACCGGAAGGGGCTATCAGATAGCCACCATCAAGCACACCTACCGGGACATTAACCTTGATGAACCGGGTAAGGACAGCTGGCGTCACATTAGGGCAGGAAGCCACTCCACTATCCTCAGTTCCCCGGGCAAGGTTGTGCTAATCAAGCCGGT
>Ga0208769_1000339_pt1 | contig 23822 bp, 31 predicted proteins | sample AntAceMetag02UKC_FD_184768 | JGI IMG/M metagenome (GOLD analysis project Ga0208769, IMG submission 184768) | Saline lake microbial communities from Ace Lake, Antarctica- Antarctic Ace Lake Metagenome 02UKC (SPAdes) (version 2) | ecosystem: Environmental > Aquatic > Non-marine Saline and Alkaline...
TTTGTTTTTGTAGTTTGGCGTTTTTTTTAGCTTCGTTATCTAGTCTCGCCTGTTGGATTTCTCTTTCTTTTTTTAGTTTTTCATCCTTTTCAATTTGTAGTTTGTCACGTTCTTCGGCTTCTTTTTTTAGTTTTTCATTTTCAATTTCTATTTTTTCTCTTTCAATCTGATCTAGTTTTTCTTTTTCTACTCTTTTTTCTTCTAGTCTTTTGTCTTCTGCAACTTTGTTATCAAATACAGTCTTTGAATTTTTCACCAGTTCATCAAACCCTTCATCACCCATTACTGCTAAGTTATAAATCGATACATCTTCGACATATTTTGACAACTCCTCAACTCTTTGCTTGTGTAACTCTTCTTTCTTTTGTTGTTCTATCCTTTCAAAATGAGTTTCAATCTCTTTCAACTTAGCCTCTCGTTCAGATATTTGTAATTTATAAACGTTTCTAACACCGTCAATCGCTTTTGTTCTTAGTAGTAATGTTGATTTTAGTTCAGCATGTATCTCATCACCTCGTGTCCTGTTTTTAACAAGTTTTAATCTTATTGTTTTGGCTTGTTGACAAACCTTCTCGTCAATCTTTTCATGTTTATTAAATTCAACTAACTCTTTGTCTAGCACTTGCATTGTATCGACCACCTCAGAGAATGAATCGACTATCTTCTCTGCATCAGTAACTGGCAATCCAAGGTTTGTTAGCTTGTCAATTATTGTTACTTGTTTTTCTTTGCTCATAGATTTATTTGGGTTATTGTTTTCTTATAATTCTATTATATGTTATATAAATACATTTGTAAACATCTGTAACTGTGCATAACTGTTTATATTGTGTAAATTTAGACTAAATAAGATACTTCACAGCGTCTATAAAGCTAAGTTTCATCGTCTGCATGACTAACTTTATAACATCGCCACCTTCGTTGCAAGAGAAGCAGTAAAACGTGTTGGTCTCTTCAAAAACTACTAGGCTTGGATGGGTATCGTTATGGAATGGGCATATGGTTTTGTATTTGTCTGGTGCTTGACGCTGTGAGTCGCCTAATAGGTTCAAACTTGCGATCTCACGTGTTTTGGCGTGCTCTATGTCTAATTGTGTGATTTTGGTGGTTTGTTTCTTAGAGTTGAGGAATTTCAGTTCATTATTGAGCTTCTTCTTGTCTTTTACCAGGTTTTCAGCTAAATATATATATAAATTGACAAATACGGTAAGGTGTTTGGGATGTGGTGAGTTTAAGGCGTTCAATCTTGTTGCAATCCGAAGGTTCTCATCTGCTTCGGCTGTTTTGAGTTTTAACTGGTCTTTTAGGTAGCATCTACGCATCGCCTTGCCCTCTTTATGTTCCTGGCACGTGTTGACCCAATCAAACCACAGCTTTAGGTTTTGTTTTGTGTCGGTTTGTTTCATATAATTATAACCTCTTTTGGGTCGGTTTTGGGATCAGGAATGGATGTTGTCTGTTCGTTTGCGAAGATTTGGTCTGGCGTGAATTCTTTGCTCCGCAAGACTTGCCACCAGTTTATCATTTGACCGTATTGTTCGTGAGTTAGCTTCTTATCGTTTAACGCTTGTAGTATCGGCTCTTGGGTGGGATACTTTGAGATGTTTTGAAGTGTTTTTAGTGTTATTATCATATATGTAGTTATTAGTTAAAGAGTTTATCAGCTTCTTTTTCTGTGTTGAGTTCTGCTTCAACCACTTCTTCTTTTAGCTTTAAGTTATAGAATGATTTATTGCTTTGGTTCTTCTTTACACCGTCATATTCTAGGAGTTGACGGCCGAATTTTTGGATTGAAGTCTTACCAAACCCGAGTGAGTCAATGGCATCTTTATAGCTACCATAAAGATCAGAGGCCGAACATAGGCACTCTTTGGTTATGTCACAGAAGTTTGCTACAAAATACGATACACCATTTGAGTTGTCGCGTAGCCCATTTAAAAGAGCTGAGACTTGAGCGTTCTCCGTAAATTCAAATTTGTTGTCTCTTAATCGCTCCAGGCCTTCAAGGAAAAAACTGATAATATATGGGATTTCCTTTTTGAGCATCTCTTCCAACCCAGCTATTCTGTTTTTTGATCCAATAGAAAAGTCTGCATTGAACGGTATTACTCGTATTCTCTTACGCATTGGTTTTGGGAATGATAAAAATTGTGGCGATATATTTGATGTGAAGAATAGTTTAGCGTAGTTTCTAAACTTGAATACTTTTCCATATTTCTCTTGGGCTGACATTGTTTCGCCTGTAACAATGTTCTTGAATTTACCACTTTTTACTTTGTCTGATTCATCTTCGCTTGTTATATTTATTCGCTTCTTGAACAATTCAGCACATCCAAATTTGTCGATTGTTAGCAATTCCAATGAAGCTGCACTAACAAATTCTTCTGGGAATATTTGTTCCAATATAGCTTCCGAGAATACAGATTTACCGTTATCACCATCACCCAAACAATAGATAGACATATTAGCGCTCTTGTGTGCATAAAATAGACCACCCATGAGTTCTTGAACCAACTTAATCAGTGAAATGTCCGCCTTCCCATCGTCTGGAGTTACAAATGTTGAGGCTAGGTATTTTAAAAACACCGGCGCTTTTGTAACCCACGCTTTTCTGTCTTCTATATATTTATGGTCGATGTACATATAACAAAGAACCTTAGGCGTGTGTGCCTGGGTCTCCATTGTACTCGTGTTCAACATAATGTTTTTAAATGCTATTTGGTTGTGTTCTACCTCATGCTCAGAAATATGTCGGTGTTTAGGGAGTGCTTTTATTAGCGTCTTTGTTAGTTCTATTAAGAAACTACTACAGATATCGACATCAAAACTAGTCCAACTATCCAATACATGGAATAAGGTTGAGGCCATTTTATCATCATCATAAGTCTTGTAATAGCCAGCATCGTCGTCGTATAATAAAAACATCTTCCACGTGTCATTATATAGAAGCGTTGGCAAAATATCGATCAACCGCTTTGCCGTTTCATTATATTTACGCGCTTTATTGATAAAGGACGTGTTTTCAAATTTTATTTGTGTTATTTTTTGTATTTCTTTTAATCCCATAGTTTTATCTTAATGATTATCAAAAACAAAAATCCCTTATCCTGCCTCTCAAGCACATCGTCAAATGCCCGCTTGGTTTGCAGAATAAAGGATTCTTGGCTTCAATTTTGACGATGTTTTTGAGCATATTTTTGTATTGTAATAACATAATACGACACATTTTTAATCTTGTCAAGATACGAAATGTGCATAACTTTTTGGCGTTTACAAATAATAGTGAATATGGCTTCATTTGTGTTTTTTTAGATGTTTACATAGTTGTGGTTTTGTGGCTTAATATAAAGTGGTTTAAGATAATTAGGGTGCTTAAATATCCTAAATATCTTAAATAATTAGTCATATTATTGTGCTTTTTATGTTATAATATGTTTTATTGTTTACAAGTAGTGGTTAATGGGTTATAATATGCCGCAATATTATTTAAGATATTTAAGATATTTAAGAGGAAAAATATCTTAAAACGCTCTAAATTTAGTTTTTTATTTAAGACTTTAAGATAATTAAGATATATTTATAATATGAAAATATTTGCTATTCTAGTGTTCTATAGAGTTTAAATCGCGAAATATCCTAAATCCTAAATAATCGACTTTTTACCTGTTTACTTTTAATGATGCTTTGTGACATAATATGTCAGTTATGCACAGTTTACAAACCTTGTTTTTTATGTTAAAGTATAAGTAATAAATAACAATAAAAATATGCAAACAAAAAGAGAAATTTCAATCAGACAGCGGATTCAAAGATTGATAAAAGATAGGTATTCACAAGAGTGTGGCTTTTATTCATTTTGTGAGTTCGAAGGTGACAAAGTTGTTGGTGAGAAGCGAACCAATCGATACGTCATATTCTATCAGCTCAACACCACGAATAACACTATGCTTAGTACAAAAGTTATGCACAGCTAACAAACGTTGTTTTTTATTTGTAAGTTTAGTGTAGGCACTCGCTATTTACTTTTCGATAAAATCTTGCTATAATATAAGTGGCTAGAAATAGTGTTTTTGCTCTTTGCTTGTCAAAAACAACAGAACAATGTTTTCAGCTTTTAAGCAATCGTTAATTGGTTGTTTTTTTTATTTAGATATTTGGGACAATTAAATAGTGTGCGCTCTTCTTCTTGTGAGAGCGGGAGAAAGTTTTTAAGGATTTATTCCTATATTGGGCGGGCATATAAAGACTTACTTTTTTATATAAAAACTTTTTATGAACGAAATTATATATCACAAAGATTTAGGCAATTCAACAGATCTTAACAATAAGCTGAGAGTTGTCGCTGATAAACAAGGTTGGCGTTTAGTCAACAAAAATAAATACAAAGAGCAAAACATAAATGGTTATGATGACCATTATAACAAAGAATAATATGACTAAAGAATTAAAAAAATCAGCACTAGGCTTTAAGTTGCTTCCGATATTGAAGCGACAACTACAGGAAGTAGAGCCGAAGAGTAAGAAAATATATGCTGAACTTTTTATTGAAACATTAATTGAAAAAGCTACTATTGATAAAGATATCCAGGCATACAAGATAATCATCTCGTATATTGATGGGCTTCCAAAACAAACGGTTGAGGTTGATACTGGTGCAGGTTTAAATAATCTATTAAGAGAAATAAATGGAATTAACAGCGGAGAACAAAATCCTATTGGCGAACAAGAGTTGGAGGATGAACAATCTGTACAAGATAGTGAACAAAGCAGGTCAACGAGTTACCTTCCATCCTAATGAGGCGCAGTTGAAGTTTGCGAATGATGATAGCCTAAAGAAGATTGTGTTGAAGGCCCGACAGATCGGGTTCACAACGTATGACTGTATTGATTCACTTGATGAATGTTTATTTAATGAGAACTTTCAGGCCGGCATTGTTGCACATGACAAGGATTCGATGATCGAGATATTCTCAAAGATCCTATTAGCATGGGAGCATTTTCCATTAAAAGAGATTGGTTGGAAAGCCAATACAGAGCGAGCGAATCAGTTGGGGTTTAATAATGGTAGTAAGGTGAGGGTTGCGTTATCGTTTAGATCAGCGACACTTAACAAGTTGCACGTATCAGAATTAGGTAAGATTGCAGCTAAGTATCCATTAAAAGCACGAGAGATTATATCTGGCTCGTTTGAGTCAGTACCAAAGAACGGCAGAATATCTGTTGAGAGTACAGCTGAGGGTGAGTATGGATATTTCTTTGATCTGTTCTGGAACGCATTTGATGGTGAAAACGATTTCTCAGCTCATTTCTTTCCCTGGAGCGATAACCCTGAATATGCGATTGATCCGATTGAAGTACCGGAGAGTTTTAAAAAATATCAAGAGTTATATAAATTATCAGACAGACAGATTAGTTGGTACTACAAGAAATGGACTACATCTAAAGAGTTGATGAAGCAAGAGAATCCAACTACACCAGAAGAAGCGTTTGAAAGCAGTAGTGGCAAGGTGTTTGATGCGGATGTGTTGAACTTGATGCTTGTGAATAAAGAGGATGGGATCAAAGCTGGTAACTGGGTATACTTTGAAGAATATGTACCAAACCATGATTACGGGCTTGGCGCTGATGTTGCAGAGGGGATTGAACGTGACTATTCGACAATTGTCATTATGGACTTTAGCTATCGGAACGAGAGCGGTGTGATAATGCCGAAGGTTGTTGCAAGATACAAGAGCAATAAGATTGACCCGACAATGTTCGCATACGAAGTCAAGAATGGTGGTGATAGATACGGATCATGTATCGCAGCTGTTGAACGGAACAATCATGGCCATGCAACACTGGCACGATTAAAAGACATCTATCCGAATATATATGCACAAGACATACAAATTAAAGACAATATAATACCAACAAAGAGCCACAAATTAGGCTGGCTAAGTACAAGTTCAAGCAAGCCACAGATTATGTTTGGGTTGAAGCGTGCAATTGAAGATCATGAGATTTGCATAACTGACCGGGCGATTATTAGAGAGCTGAAGATGTACGATGATAACGCATTAAAGACAATTAAATACGATGAAGAGTTGACCAACCATTTTGATTTAGTAATAGCTATAGCGATAGCATTTGAGATGAAGACCGAATGTTATTCAATGGGCAATGCGAAACTGACAAATGAAGAGCCAGCCGATCAGTTCGCAGTAACAGAGTTTTAATAATAAAAAAAATACTATGAACAAAGAACTCAAGCGCACCAAATGCGAGATATACACACGCGTCGTGGGATATCTGAGTTCAGTGAGCAGATGGAATAATGGCAAAAAAAGTGAGTTCGATGATCGTAAAGTGTTTAAGGTTAAATAAAATATGGGTACAGCAATGAAAGCTGAAAAGCAAGCACAAATCAAACCGCAAGAATTAAGCGAAAAGGATAAAACTTATCGTGATCTTATATTTAGAAGGATGGAAGAGGCGCGAGATATGCGTGACCAGGCACATGACGAGTTTGATGGTATGAACCTATTGACTTGGGCTGAGTTCAACGCTAAGTCGGCTAATGCTTTTGTACCGCCCCGAAAGAATAAAGCAGATTCAAGTATTGTTACCGGCACACCGAGAAGCAAGATGAAATCTATTATCAGTCACATCATGAAGATGAACCTAGACCCTGATGTATTGGCGTATGATAAGAATAAGAATCAAGATTTAGTGCTTGGTCAGAAGATGGGTAAATTGATCAAGAAGGCTAGTGAGCTGGATACAACTGATTGGGCTGGTGGTCGTGAAGAGAAACAGAGATTAAGGATAAGATCGTTGCTAGAGCAAGGGACTACATTTGTTGAAGAACGATATACACCAAGAACAATTACAAGGAAAAGAATAGTTGAAGGTAAGCTCGATCCAGCAAACGGGTTCAAAGACTTGAAATGGTTGACTAAAATGGAGACCGAATACAAATGTGAAAGTATCATATTAGATATAACACAAGTATATCTTGGCAATATAAAGCAATACGAGATGAACAAACAACCGTTTATCTATACACGTAAGGTAATGGACTACGCACAGGCTGAAACGATTTATGGTAAATGGTCGAATTGGAAGCATGTTGTACCAGGCAATAAATATAGCAGATTAGATGATGGCTCAGACTCTGTACCGTATAGGAATTTCAGGTTGTACGAGTTAGAATCTAACCAAGTCGAGATATTAGAGTATCAAGACCTATCGAACAAAGAACAAGCGATAGACATAAATGGTGTGATGATGCTACCTTCCAATTTCCCTATGACTTGGGATTGGGACGGTTACTCAATTACAAAGAGTATTTTGTATCCATATTCGGCACAATTCGCATATGGTAAGAGTTTAATGCAAGAGGTAAGAGTTGATGGTGATTTACTAGATGAGATGATAAGGATGATGTATCACAAGACGAAACAGAGTATCAAGCCACCAATGGCGAACAGGAATAAAGGTATATTATCACCAAGGATATATGATCCAGGCACACTATGGAGCGGTATCGATGTTGGTAAGATAGATAAGATAATCGATCATCAAGGTGTTACTGCATCAGAGTATCAGATGTTCAATTTAATTAACCAGATAGTGAATACGAAGACAATCAATCCAACGATGCAAGGGCAAGAGACTCAAGGCGGAATTACAGCGACACAGATCATGTTGACCCAGAAGCAGGCGGAAGTGAACCTATATTTAATCATGTTCGCAGTGCAATTGATGGAAGAACGTGTTTCATACCTAAAACTATTCAATGTATTATCCAACTGGACAAAGCCAATTGATTATGAGATAGACAATGTTACAAAACAGTTAAAGGAAGTATTCAGAAAAGAAGAGATTGATGACGAGATCATCGAGTTTGAGGATTCAGAACCGTCAGGTGAAGAGCGTGTAATGAATTCGTTTAGAATGAAAGAAGAGAAGGACTTGGCAAAGAAGACCAAGAGCGGTACGAAGTCAAGATCCATTATCCACTTACCACTGTTGAGGAAATTAAAATACCGATTCTATATCAAAGTAAACGCAAGTGAGCGTGAAAGCGATAATTTGAATAAGGTATTGTTCAGTGAGATGATGAACCAGGTTGTGACATACTTCCCGGAGAGTGTCAATAAAGATTACTTCCAGAAAGAATGGGCTACAACATGGGAGAAGAATTCAGCTGAAGCGTTTAATTCAGCGAGCATGGATGAGATGGCAAACCAAATGCCAGATCAAGCGGGCAATCCAGCAGCGAACAAGATGTCAGGTGCAGTCAAGGCGAGTCCTAAACAATTAATGAAATAAATATGTTTAAGTGGTTGAAGAAGAAAGATCCAAAAGCAAGTGAAGCTTGGGGCGAGGTGCTTCCAATCAATGAGCCACACAGTATCGAACTAACACGAGCGAATCTTAATTTATTACCTGTTAATTGGGACTTGGATGATGAGCCGAAATCCAAGAAGTATTGGATGGAATGTAAGAATTTGAACGAGAACACCACACTGCATAACGAGATTGAGCTGATTATCAAGGCACAAGTCGAGCATATCGCAATGAACTGTGCAGACAATAGGAGTGCAGACATATCAAGAGGCTCGATCAATGGATTGTGTTTATTGAAAGAAAGATTACAACAATTTGAGAACGAATATAAACAAACATTATTAGTTCCAGAAGTAGTCGACCAAAGTAAAGTAGTTGAGTAATATATAGCTATATAAAGGTGTCGTTCAGCCTCAAATGGACAGTTAATAAATAACGAAAAACTATGGATTATGAAGAGTTAGAACAAAGGGTCGAAGAGCTAGAGGAGCAAAAGACAAAACTTGAGAATGAGAAGGAAGAGCTAGAAGACAAAAAGGTTGAAGCGGAAGAAGCGCTTGAAGAGCAGAAGAAACAGCTAGACGGTGAGAAGGACAAAGACAAGAACTTTAAGAATCTAAGGGACAAAAAGGATAAGATTGAAGCAGACAAGACCGACCTAGAGACCAAGTACACTGAGTTAGAAGAGGAGATTAAGACAATGAAGAAAGAATCAATTGATAAAGAGAAAGAGTCTTACTTGAATCGTTATGCAGGTGATGACGAAGATGAACGTAAGAAAATCGAAGATCAACTTGGTTTATTATCAGACGAGATTCCGATGGAGGAACGAATGGCTAAAGCTGTTCAACTTGCAGGAGTCAAGCCTGGTGACAGTGAAACGACTTTCTTCCAAGGTGTTGGTTTTGAAGGTGACGGTCGGCCACCGAAGAAAGATGGCGGCTACCTCGATACTGATGTGGGTAAGGCAATGGCAGAATCGCTAGAAATTGATCTAACTAATGAAGCTGACAAGAAAAAGGAAAAATAATATATGACAGAAGAAATAAAGAGCAAAGGCCAAGTTAACATCTCACAAACCCAACTAGATTCTATTTTACAACAAAACAAAGATCTAACCAAAAGACTTGATGTCTTAGAGACAAGGAACAAACCCAAGATAGCAAGGAAGGTGAAAGAGAGTTTTGCTAGGATGCGAGTATATAAAGGCAAATACGTTGTTGAAGACTTGAAGAGTCTACGTGAGAAGGTGTTGACGAATGATTTGGATGAGAAGGAGAAGGTGCTTGTATGTGACGTAGTTGTTAGCGATGGTAAAAGTGAGCCAGAAACCATCAGCGCAGTGAGATACAACGAGTTCTTGGAGACATGCGAGATTGTCCCAGTAGAGATTCTATCGGTTGACAAGAAAGAAGAGGCTAAATACGCAAACAAAGCCAAGCCAACAATCTTAGTCAAGGAATATTCAGAGAAAGGTGATAGCATTGGTATGAAGACGGTTGGTGAGATCGAAAATGTTATTGTCGTTCCAGTCACAAAGATTACAGTTAAACTACCTAATGGTGAGACAATCAAGTTAAGTAATAACGCATTAAACATTTAATATGAATTTTAGAAAAAAACTAGAAAAAGACCTAACCAAAGAACGAGATGATAGATGTGGTGCGGCTGCTAACAAGTTATTGAAAATCATTGGTGATAGTAAGGGTATTTATCTTGGTAACGATCCAGAAAAGAAAGTTGCGCACTATAACCAACTGATTGAAGATACAATACAACTGTATATCGATGAAGGTGTTTTATTGTCAGAGATCCAGTACGTAAGTCAGATAACATTAGATATCCTTGGTCATGTCCAGGATTGGGTTGGTGCAACAATAAAGAAGCATAATTTGTCGATTCAAGAGGATACAATGGGTAAGCCAGAGTATGAATTAACTATTGCGGATTTAAATAAAAAGATAATTGAGATAGAAGGTAAAAAGGAATAGATATGTGAGGGGGTTTATACCCCTTCCAATATAGATTTCTATACAACTAAAAATCGTTAGCTTGTCCGTAAGTCAAGCCCATAACAGGAACGTTATAGGTTGATTTTTGTTTCAAGTCGTTAGATAAAAGCATATTCTGTATGTTTTTACCTACTGAGTTGGATGGTCAAACTCTACAATCTTCCGAGGGAGAAACCTCGCTTAAAAACGTAAAGATTGATGCTAATTAACAAACTAACGAAAGAAAATTATGTTTAAAGTAATTTCAGGAAAAGCCAAGATTGAATGGTATCCAAAAATAGCATCAACTGTTTTCACTAATGGTGGACTAGTTTATGCTGATGGAAGTGGCGCTGTACAACCAGCTGACGCAACATCAGGCGACCATATTGGTATAATCCTAAAAACAACAGCAGCAACAGACGATGACTACGCTTCAACAACAAGTGTGCCAATCCAGAAAGTTTATGAAGGCGACATTTTAGAAGCAGACGTTTCAACTGGAACACTAACTGCAGCAATGGTTGGTAATAGATACGATTTAACAGACGCAAACGGAGTAGATGTGAGTGCAACCTCTAAACTAGTGGTTACATGTGTCGGATTCATCTCAGCGTCAAAAGGACTTTTCAAACTCAATGCTATTATTGAGGCTGCAAATGTCGCAACAAGCTAATTCACTAAAGAAAATATAATATGTCAGGACCAGGATTACAAACAAACTTATTGAATATAGTTTCTTTAAGTGAGTTTACAGACTTAGTAACAAAAAAGTTTGAACTATCCAAGAACATGGTAGAGACAAACGTTGCAAGACAACTTTTTATCTACTCTGATGAAGCGTCAAATACTGGTAATACTAGAAGATTTGACGAAGTCGATATTCAAACATTTGGAAGACTAAAAGAAGAAGGTGCAGACGCGAAGAAAGCATCTATCGGAGTTGGTTATTACAAAATAATGACTGCAAAACGAATCGCAATGGAAATTGATATTACTTGGGAAATGAGAAAATATAACAAAAAACCTGAAGTAATCAATCAATTGACATCTTTGAACCAATTCGGGCCACAAAGATTAGAACTAGACCTATCGCATGTATTTACATTTTGTAACGCAAGTTCTTATGTAGATTTAGACGGTAAAACTATAACTACAACTACTGGTGATGGAAACCCTGTTGTTTACGCTACTCATGCTCTAGCTTTTTCAAGTGATACATACAGAAACAGAGTATCAGGTGATCCAGTTTTCTCACAAGGTGGATTGGAAGCAGCTGAAAGTTTAGGTGTATCAGACGTTCTATCGAATTTCGGAGAACGAAGAACATTGAACTTTAATAAGATCGTTACTACTGATGATCCAAACACATGCAGAACTGTTAGACAGGTTTTGGAGAGTACAGCTGATGTTGATTCATCAAATTCAGGAGTAAAGAATACATATGCAGGTTCATACATCCACGTTAAATTGCCTTGGTTGGCTACAGATAACGTTGGTTCTAGAGATGCAACAAAACGAAGATGGTGGTTTATTGGTGCATTTGGTCAAGGAGCTTCTGCTTCATGGCAAGCATATCTTGGAGTGTGGGAACAAGCGAATCTCAAAACACCTGCTCCAGGTAATAACGGAGAAGATGTACATAACGATAACTGGACATACGGATGCAGAATATCATATTCCAACATTGTACTATCAGGTAGAGGTTTGATCGGTTCACTTCCAACAAGTTAAAAAACTTAACATAGATTCAATGAGATTCACTTTTATGGATTGAGGTCGGATAGGTTGGGAATCTATACTATAAAAAAAAATATGAATTTTAATCAAGTAAACGGATATGGTGCAGCTCAATTAGCTGGTTTGCCATATACAACTGGTAAGGTATTTTTGGTCGCAGCAAGTAATGATACTAACGAAGACATGATGAACCAAATTTACAAACCAGATCCACAAGGTGTCCTTAGAAAGTTTGCTACATTCACACTTGCATTAGCACAATGTGTAGCTGACAGAGGTGATGCAATTATCGTTTCTCCAGCATTTGAAACAGCCTTATCTGCAGCTGAACTATTAGCAGCAGAAACAAAGGGTGTAAGAATTGTACAAGCTAATGCGGATAAAGATGGAGTTGTTACAGTTTATAGAGCAGATGGAGTGCTTGCTCAAACTGCTGACTTGAGCATCTTTACTGTAACTGGTTTGGTAGAAATTATAAGTATTATTGGTAAAGTTGGTACAGTTATCGAAACACAAACAAATGCTTCATTGTTGAAAATTAATCCAACATCAGGAGCAGATGTCGACTTGTGTGCAGCATTGGATATTACAGCGGCAGCAGCTAAATCATTTCTATCAATCACAGGAACAGCAGCTGATGCATTAGTTAATACTGATTCGGGTGCTATTGTTAAGCAAGCTGTACCAATCCTAGTGGATGCTGGTGTCATTGAATTAGAGTGTGCTGCTAGTAATTCTGGTACTGTTAAATGGGCTGTTCAATACAAACCATTAGAACCAGGAGCAAGAGTATTTGCAGCTTAATAACTAATTAAACTTTTTATGTCAAAGAAAAAAGAAGTAAAAGAAGTAAAAAAAGTTGTTGAACCTGTAATCGAAAAAGAAATCAAAAAAGAAGATATTGCTATTGTTGAGCCACAGTTCAAAGTGGGAGAATTACTTGACGGTAAGGAAATCATAAAGGTAAAACTTTCTGATGAAAGAAGTCTTTATTTGATCACACTAGATGACAATACAACAACACATAGACCTTTATAGACCTTACTTAGAGGGAGGGAGCTTCGCTCCCTTCATAGTGAGGTTTACTAATAAATTAAATTAACAAATATGTATAACGTAAAAGATAGTAGGGATGCAATTGGGACAGTAGCTACACCAGCAACTCTGACTGCAGCTTATGCTGGAAACGCTAAAGAGTTATTTGCAACCCATTTAGAGAATTTACATCTTGATATACAATATATCCCTAAAACTGCTCAAACAGATCGATATATTTATATCAAAATAGAAGGTAGTAACGATGATGGAACTACTTATTTCCCATTATCAACAAAATCAGAAGGCTCTGACGAGATTAAATTATATTGTCTTGACGGTGCAACAGCATCAGATGCAAATATAATTCCGTTGATCGTACCAGGTGAGAAGAAAACAACTGGCGGAGTTACTTATAAGGCAATATTTGATTGTGATATTATTGCTGATTTTGTAAAGATTTCAGTACAAGAAACTGGTTCAGCTGATTTTGGAACAGTTTATGTAAGAAGCACATTATCTAATAAAAAATAAACAATATGTATAAGAAAATATTATATACAATTTTACTATCATTTATTCTTGCGATTCCAGTAAGTGCATTTGATGGCATTTCGGTAGACTGGTGGCAAGAGGGGATACAGGGAAGTGAAGTGCTTAGTCCACTAGATGATTTTGATGTATCATTTAACAACGTAATAATTCGAGGAACACTTACTTTTTCTGGAACAATGGCAAGTGATTTAGATATGGACGGTAATGATATCTTAAATGCAGATGTAATTAGCGGAGTAACTGACGAAAATCTTGACATAGCTAGTTTGGGAACAGGTGCGTTATTTTTAACATCCGGTAGCGGCATAGTTTGGTCGTTAGATAGTGTTAGCATTGATTTAGATAGTCCTAGCACAGATACTCTTGTCATAGAACATGGAGACATTTCAAATCCAGCGACAGACGGATATGGAATAAATACAACAGCTTATTATGGAGACGTAACAAGCGAATCAGCTATTTCAGGTAAAATAGTATCATCTGTTGGTTTAAGTGCAGGACAATTCAATAATGCTATTGTTGGTGCTTTTACTGGCCATGCTTCTGATGCAGTTGGTTCTTATATGGGAATATATGGGACAAGTGGTTCTGATAAGAATGGTGGTGGTACTTCTGTTTCGTTATTAGTTGACAGTTCAGTTGTGGCTGGTAACGATCAATTAGATTATACTGTTACAGCAGTAAACGATAGAATTAAAATACAACCAATAACAGTAAGCGGAGAAGGTCAGAATGTGTATTTATCAGGCTCAGCGTTTGGTGGAGGTGGAAGCGTAAATGGAAATACATTTTTAGGTCATAATGGAACAACTGCAATTGGAAATGTTGGAATAGGAACAATCGACCTAGATGGAACGCCAGCTATAGGGAAATTGGTGGTCAAGGGAACAACAAATGATGGTTCAACGAATGTATTTGTTGGTAGAGATAGTGATGAGGCAAATGTAATGCTTGCAAATACTGACGGAAGTTTTTATGCTGGTCTTTCAGCACCGTCAGTTACGGGTTATACGCAGGCAAGAGTTATCGGGTCACATTCAACTACTTCTACAAATATTTCAAATTATTATGTAGGAGTATTTGCTGAAGCAGCTTCTGATGCTGATAAATTCGGTGTTGGGTTTTATAGCGTTGGCATGACTTCGGCTACAAAAGACGGATATGGAAATGTTGGAATTGGTAAAGTCGCTGATACAGCTGATGCAGGAGTTGCTTATGGTGGGTATTATGTTTCTGTAGGCGCACATTCTGGTGGAGACAATATATCTCTTTTCTCACAAGCCTCTGGTGCTAGTGGTGCTTTTTCTAACTATTCTTTTTACGGTGAAGCGGGAGAAATGTACAATGAAGATAAGTTGGTTTTGAAAGCAACTACAAATGATGGCACAACTGATATAATTAATGGATTAGATAGTAGCGATGTAGAAATGTTTGCAATTGATAGTGATGGAAATATGGACTTAAAGGGTAATCTTAATATAGCTGGTAGTATAAATCCATACAGTGAAGCTGTGGCGGACGATGGTTATATTGACTTGCCAGATGCAACTACTGGTTGGGGAACTGTATTTATTGGTAAAGACCTAAAAGCTGATTTCTCATGGGATGCAGACGGAACAGTTTTAATCGATATTTCTGATGGAGCAGTTGTTGGTACTGATACTGATACTAATTTATGTATCTTTGACAACGGAACAACTGTAAGAATTAGAAACAGATTAGGGTCAACTCAAACAATTAAATTAGTGACTTATTACTAATATGACAAAATACTTAAATAATAGAACAATTAGGTTGAATGACGATGGCACTATTGATAATTTAGATATTGCGGTTATAGGTATTAAGAGTTTTATTTTAACAGAGACAGCAGTCCCTGATATGGATGTGAATTTTAGTAAAGGGACTGTTAAGACTGTTGACAGAGAATATTATCATACCATAGCTGGTAGCGAGACCTTAACAGCGGCAAATGCAGGAAAGACTAAAATATCAATACTACAAAAAACAACTAATAGTGATGCAGTGCCAACAATAAAAGATGGATCAGAAGATGAATTAGTTTATCCTGACGCTGATGCTAACAATATAATTATTGGATACGTAGGTGATGTAACAACTCCAATCACAGAAACTACTGATGCAGTTGTAGAGGCTACTCCAACAGGGACACAAGTTCAACTAATTCCAGTAAATACTAATAGAAAATAAATATGCCAAAAAAAATAAACAACAATACAATTAGGCTAAACGATAATGGTACTATTGATAATATTGAAAGCTCGGAGATTGCAATTGATAGTTTTATAGTTACAGAATCGTCAACGCCTGACATGAATGTTAATACTTCTGTTGGCACGATTAAGAATACTGACAGAGAATATTACCATACTCCATCGGAGGAAGTAATCCTAGTCACAGCAGCAACCTCTGGTGGACAGAAGATTGGCATTATTCAAAAAGATTACACATCGGATGCTATCCCTGAAATTAAGTACAGTTCAATAGTTGGAAATCCTACACAAAATTCACTAACTGAAAATGCTGGGACATTGAATGAAGGAGTAACAGTTAGAGCAGATTTTAAATGGGTTAATGGCACAGGTAGCGATATAGAAATAAATGAATTTATAGTTGGTCTTGCTAATTTTGGAAGTGCTTATGGCGATGGTACGTTTGTGATTTATGGAGATAACGGGAGTGGACTTCCAGATATGGGTAATGTTCTTCATAGCCTAGGGTCTTTCAGACTTGGGTATAATCAAAAAGATGGTACTTATGGTGCTTCTGGTTATAAAAATATTGTTACTGGAGCTGCACTAGTTATAGGAGCCGGAGTAACATTCCATATAGTTTGGGATTCTACTTACGAGGGAGGTAATATGTATTACCCTGAATCAACAGTAGTCGCAGCTCCAACAGATTTTACTTATACTTTCCTAAGAGATGTAAATGATGCTGGTACTTGGAATAATTGGGCAGGTGGTTCTAACAGTTGGGACTATAGTATAACATTCACAACTGGTTCGCTTGAAGTGCCAAGTCCTGATGCAGACCATATATCAATAGCAACAATAGGTTCAATAGCAGTTCCTATCAACGACAGCACAGACGAAGTCGTAGAAGGTTCACCAACTGGAACGCAGGTTCAATTAATTCCAGTAAACACTAACAGACAATAATATGCCAAAAAAAATAAAAAATGGTGCGATGATTTTTGAAGATGATGGTAGTGTTAAAATTGGCGATGAAATAGTTAGTGGTAATTATGTAGAAGTAACACCAAGTGGTAATATCCAACTTTACGGAACAGCAAAAGTGTTGAAAAGCGATACATTTGTTTTTAATTACTCTCGGATTACAGGGCAAGGGAAACCAACACTTGTGGATCGAGGTTTAGCGTTTGGATTTAGTTTGCCTATTTACAATACCGATGATGAAGAATTGTTTAGTTGTAAGTGTGTACCAGAAGATTGAGACGGTGAAGATGTTACTGGATACGTGGGTGGGTGGTTACCAAGTGCTAATAATGCAAAAAAATTTAATTTACAATTTAGTTGGGAATGTTGGAGTCCTACCAACAACAGTATAGTGCCAATAGTAACACAAGACGTACCAATCGAAACAACAACAGGCGATTGGGATGCTTATACAAGTTTTAAAGTCCCCTTTGCTGTAGTTCTTTCAAGCAGTGGTTGTGCTGCTGGGGATATATTTGCTTTAAGGATTAGAAGATTAGCTGCAAGTGGTGATGAAATTACTGGTGAGATAGTAGTTGAAGGAGCAGCTATAACATATACAGCTAATAAACTAGGGATAGCAAGTTAAATTAATTAACATATAACTATGGAGGAATTCACAAACAGAGAACTAAAAATATTAATGGATGGGATTAAAACCCAAATAGAGAATCTTGAAGATAAACATGATAAAGGTATTTTAGCGTTACAACAGTTTCTTTTTGGGAATGGTAAAGCTGGGTTTATTGAAGAAACAAATAATTGTCTAGGTGATTTAAAGAGTTGGAAGCGAGGAATCACGATGATTATAACTTGTTTAGTTATCGTAGTTCTACCTGTTGGATTCATTGTTATAAGGGAATTAATTAGTAAATATATATGAAAATAAATAAAAAAATTACAGCCGGAGTCATTGCTGTATTAGTTGCTGTCACTGGTTACGTTGGTCTGTCAACTGATGTTAAGTGTTTAACAGCCGACTACAAGTATGAACTTGAAAATGGTCAGGTTTATTGCGTGGATGATAAAGATATAGATATATTAATGAATCGACAGGACAAGGTTTCTGAGGTCATGGAAGTTTATAAGGCTAATGGAGCATTTGCCGATAAGGTGAAAGAAAAATTAAAAGCCGAATATAATACAGAAAAGAAAACAAAGGATGGAGTTGATTATGATTTTGATGTGAATAAATATACTTTGGTTCGTAAAGTGTTGATTGAGGAGATGAAAGGGATGTCAATAAAAGATAAAGATAGTTATGTTTTGAGTGGCACAACAATGCTTGATGGTGAAGCTGTTATTGAGCTTGATACAAAAAAATTATTTGAAGATTTAATTATTAATAAATAAACTTATGGATTACTTCAAAAAGTTGTTAAAATCAAAAACTTTCTGGGCTGGTGTTTCTCAAGTTATCGCTGGTGTTGGATTATATTTTACAGGAGAACAAAGTTTAAACGAGTTATTTTTAGGTGCTTCTGGTGTTGCTATGATTCTATTTAGAGCGTTTTCACATGACTCAATTGGCGATAAATAGGAGGTAGCAATGATGATAATGTGGATGGTTGAATGTTCTAGTTGTAGAAAGGAGACAGTTTACATTGTATATAACATGACATGGGGAAGGAGAATGAATATAGAATGTATGGAGTGCAAGAATCGTTTAGATATCAGGCCGATTAAAGAGTATTGGGATGAACTCTGGGACGACTTACAAGCACTATACCGCATGCTAAAGTTTGAAAGGGGGTGATCAATTCTAACAAAGGACTAACACTCCTTTACCGGGGGGTAAACAATCCCCCCAATTTAATAAATAATACAAGGGTAAAGATTATCTTGCATCAGGCTGTACACTCGGTGTAAGCAACTACTTTACTGCGAGGATTAACCTACTCGACATGACCGATACATTCGGGGTGCAGTGCCTTGCTACTATTGGCTAAGCTGTGGTGGCGGTGTACGTAGCAAGGTATTATATAAACATAACGACATAAAATGTATGAAGTTGCAATTAGACACAAAATTAAAAACAATTAAAATCGAAGACGATGTTTTGTTGAGCGAATTAATCGAGATGCTCGAAAAGTTATTACCACAAAATGAATGGAAGACATTCAAAATTCAAACAAGCGTTACCATAAATAACTGGAACAATCCTGTTGTTTATAAAGAGATTATAATGGAAATACCAAGTTGTCCACAACCAGGGTGGTGGCTCGTAGATAACTTGACTGGAGGCTCCCCAAGATTTTGCAACAGTGGTACTACTCTTGGTGAGTTTAATATAGAATATTAATATATGACAAACAAATTAAATAATAATTAAACAACATATCATGAAAAACTACGGACTAATTCTAGAAGATGGGTATCGTGGCTCAGATGATATTTTTGGTGGAATATCAAGGTCGTTTGGTCAAGAAACTTGGAACGAGTCAGGACAATGGGAAGATTATTTACCAATAAAGGAGTTACAGCGTAGATTTAGACTTGAAACAATGGCATGTGTGAGCTTTAGTGCATTGAACGTGATTGAAACATTACATAGATTTAAATTCAAGGAAGAAGTTAATTATAGTGATAGGTTTACAGCAAAAATAAGTGGCACAACACCAAGAGGAAACACATTTGCCAACGTGGCAAACTCTATAAGAAAATATGGTGTTATACCAGAAGATGAGTGGAAATTTGAGGATGGCAAGTGGGATGACTATTACGAGACACTACCCGACATATTAAAGACACGTGCACAGGCTTGGAGTGGCGTGTATGACGTTAAATACGAATATGTGATGGATAACGTAGACGTACAAGAAGCACTCTCTTACAGCCCACTACAGGTCGGAGTATATGCGTGGAATACGCCTATTAATGGAATATATCCAAAGACTACAAAACGAAGTAATCATGGAGTTACATTATATGGATATAAGGAAGGTGAGTATTGGGAGATATACGATCATTATGAGAATGTTAAAAAGAAACTAGCGTGGGATTATATATTTGGAGTAGTGTTAAAATATTCATTAGAAACTAAACAAAAACCTATGTTAAACCTAAGTAACAATACACTCGTACAGGAGGTTGAAATTTCTGGAAAATTTGGTTTATATCTCGATAACAAGATTCTAATTGGCGATGAGGCTAAGCTGGCACTAACATTTATGCAGAGAAACAACGGAAATATCAAAGACAAGGTTAGATCGTTGACTGTTAAGGATTGGGATTTGTTTGATAAATACACACTGGGGAACAAGAAGATTTAGTATGAGGGAATTTATATGCCTATTATTCAGACTATTCAAAAAAGAATACATTGTCTGGAAAAAATGGAAGACCTTTTGGAGAAAGTTCAGGCAATAACAATAGATAAAAATAAACTAATATTAAAAATTATGAACAAAGAACTCAAACGTCAAAAATGTGAGTGTTACACAAGGGTCGTGGGATATTTATCACCAATAAATCGTTGGAATAATGGCAAAAAGGCGGAGTTTGATGATCGTAAAGTATTTAAAATAAAATAAAATATATTTAAAAATAACTATTAACTACTATGACAGGACAAGATATAATAGACCACTTTCAGTGGCTAGTGGACGACGAAAATGTGGACGAGACTAGGGAGCTTGTTCTGTTAAATCGTGCATATTACAGACTCTGCTCCAAGAGAATTTGGAACTTTCTAAAAGCAGTTGATGAGTCTCAAACAATAACAGCGTCAACAAAGACGTATGACTGTCCGACTGACACCATGGTTTTATTACAGAACAATTGGTATAAGGATTCCTTGGGAAACTATTCAGAAAAGAATAAAGTTAGTTTTCAGAGCCGACTAAAATACGCCACCAGTACAAAATATTATTGGTACGATAAAAAGAACAATAAGTTCGCGCTAACTAGAAATCCAACCGATAGCGAGGTTGGCAACACTTTAGTACTAGAAGTTGAAGAGTCTGGTCAGTTTGGGCTTTACTTGGATGACAATATTTTCATAGACGATGACGTAAAAATATTAGCAACTTACCTAATGAGAAACAATGGTGATTTAATTGGAAAAGCAAGACCACTAACGAAGGCACAATGGGATAAGTGTGACAAGTACAATCTTCGTAGAGAGAAGATATAATATGAGTCCAGCGGCGTGGCTTATTAGGGAGGCAAAATGGTATATGGAGTTTTTAAAATTTTGGGGAAAATTAAATAAAAAATAAATATGTTAACACAATCAACATTATTAGACAGAGTAAATAAAAAGATACATAACAGCAAGGCAAAACTTGGCGGTGATGACGAGTTGGTAAAAATACTTAATGAAGCAAATAAGAGGTTGCAGTTGAGTGTTGATATGCCTAGCACAAAGAGGATTTCAACTCCGTTTTTTGTGTTTAGAAACATATTTGAATATCCATTGCCAACAGACATCGCATACGATAAGACAACTCAATTCAAATTTGAGAAAGAAGAACAACGTGGCAGTAGCTTTGAGAAAACACATCCTAAATACCTATTCGATAACCGTAACCCATATCTATCAAGGGATTTAGGTTCATACGATATTATCGGAGCAAATGATACAAGATTTTATAACGATATAAATACAGTTGCAGTGCAGTGGGAAAACGGTAATCCGTACTTGAAAGTTAAATCAGTTTATGGTGATGATAGTGTCACGTTAAACAATTGCGATACAATCACAACAAATGGCACTTGGTCAGCATCTGGTGATGCTACCAATCTGAGGACAGACAATATACGGTACAAACAGGGTTCGGGTGCTTTGTCGTTTGATAGCGGTGGATCTAGTACAGAGTTGGTAGTAACTAACAGCGATATTACAGCTGTTGACTTATCAGGTTATGAGAAGAAATCAAAGTTATTTCTTTGGTTGAGTATTCCAGCAACCGTACCGGCTAGTGTGACATTAAAATGGGGATCAGATAACTCAAATTACTGGTCAAAGACAATTACAACAAAACAGAGCGGATTAGCGTTCATACCTGGTTGGAATTTATTAGGGTTCGATTGGGAGAACTCAACCGAAACTGGAACAGTTGACGAGGAAAACATAGACTATTTGGAGGTTACAATAGCCAACTCAGCTGCAGTTGCACAAACTGGATACAGGTTAGATTCCATCCAAGCGTTTATCGGTCAGGAATGTAGCTTAGATTACTATTCAAAATATTTAGTTGTTAGTAATGCCGGCGTACGTAAAGAAGATTTTGATGCAAGTGATGATCAGACTATATTAAATGAAAAGGAGGTGATACTACTTATTGATGAGGCGGCACAGATCGCAAGCGAGAATTTACGTGAGGATAAAGAGGCAATCAATAGGGAACGGATCAAAAAGGAAAACATAGCGTTGTTCCAAGCGGATCAACCAAGTGAAGAGGAGTACGATTCAAATACATATTATAACTGTTAATTTTTATGAAAGATCAATTTTTAATTATCGAAAATTTCAAACCAGGTTGGCATAAACGTGAAGATGATTCAATGATCCCAATCGGTGGTTTGCGTAAATCTGTCAATATCCAAATAACTGACAGAGGTGGTTTGAGTCCAAGACCAGGTGAGACACTTGTCGGAACTGCAAGTGATAATAGTTCGGGCATCATATCGCTATATTCGTTCAAGAAATCTAACGGTGACGATATTCTTATCCGTTCATATTCTGATAAATTGGAATACTACAACAATGTTGTTGAAGATTGGTGTTTAATTAAAGACGGATACACAGCCGATCAGGAATTTGGATTCAAAGAGCATATGATAAACTCGGATCAAACCGATTTATTGTATTTTTGTAACGGTGTTGAACCATATTCAAGATGGACTGGTTATGAATCAAAACTATCGGGTGTATTGTACGGTGGTGAAACATCGATTGTTGTAGATGGCTTATTGAAAGAAAGTGTCCACTACGACGGTACAGCTAATTCTGCAACAACAACAACAATAGATATCGCTAATACTGACTGGGCGACTGATGTTTGGAACGATTTTTATGTAAGAATAACAGACGGGACAAAAGAAGGATATATCAGCTTAATCACCGGTACAACTGGGACACAAATAACATTTGATATAATTACTGGACTTTCTGGCACACCGACATTTGAGATCAGGGAGCTTGCAATCACTGCAACTGGCTCAGTTGTCTATAACGGGACTTCAATCGCTTATACAGAAGTTCCAAAAGACGATACATTGACCGTTGCATCAGCGCATGCTTCATTTAATAGTGTGACTGATGACTTGGTTGGCGATTGGCGGTTTGAAGATGGGTCTGGCACAACACTGGCCGATAGTTCTGTAAGTGCTGACGATGGTACGTTAACCAACATCCCTGTTTGGGGTAGTGACGATGAGGTTGATGGATATTTAACGTTCGATTCATTTGATGACAGTTATGTTGATCTTGGTACTTCAACTGAACTGGATGGCGCAACTTCGTTTACAATCGCATTTTGGATAAAACCAACGAATCTAGCTCCTGGTGCAGGAATATTTCAGGGTGTTTACGCAAGAGGAACAAGTGGTCAAAGATGCCCTTGGATATATTTAGATGATACTACAAATTTTTTACAGATGCAATCAGAAACAATAGTTGGTGGAGTTGGAGATATATCAAAAAGTGTCGCTGTCACACAGGATGTTTGGCAACACATTGTAATAACTTGGGATGGCACTAATACAGAATCATATTTAGATAGTGTTGTTTACGGAACTAAACGTGTATCTACTGGGCATATTTTAGTAAACACTGACGGTTATAATTATATCGGGAAATTGTTAGGCTACAGCTCAATGGATGGATCACTTAGTAAGGTTCGGGTCTATAAAAATAAAGTGTTAACACAACAAGAAATAACAGATTTATATAATTTCAAAGACTATGTTGGTGTAACTTCAG
>Ga0208769_1000340_pt1 | contig 23785 bp, 21 predicted proteins | sample AntAceMetag02UKC_FD_184768 | JGI IMG/M metagenome (GOLD analysis project Ga0208769, IMG submission 184768) | Saline lake microbial communities from Ace Lake, Antarctica- Antarctic Ace Lake Metagenome 02UKC (SPAdes) (version 2) | ecosystem: Environmental > Aquatic > Non-marine Saline and Alkaline...
CATGTAATCGGTTAAGTAACCAGTTCCATCAATATCATACAAAGTGCCAGACATAACCGAGTTAGTTCCGTTACCATCACCAATACTTAAACCTGTTAAGCCTATATAGCTGTCGGCTGTCCATCCTCCACCTGTTAAATTAGTACGTCCTCCGCCTATCATTGTCTGAGAGTTAAAATCAGCATACTCAACTAAATATAAAAGTTGAACTGCACTATGTAAATAATAATCTAACTGTCTAAAACCGGTACCTCTTTCCGCACTCATTGCGCGATATTCTACTCGTGTTTCGTTTACTTTAGCCCATGTTCCTGCAACACTACACATCTTATCACCAGCTGCGTACATTGAAGTCGTTATATCAGCTTTTGCAACCATTGCAGATGTAGTAGCATCCCACATACTTCCTTCAAAGGCACTTATATACCTATAATCTACCTCTTGTCCATCCTTCCAAAAAGCTGGATGGAGTTCAAAGCCTGAAAGGTCATATTTTGATATATACCAACTATTTAATGTTCCTACCAACGTATGTTTATAATAGAACTTTGGTATCTCTACCATGACTTGTCCATCAGTACCGCCAAAGTTGGCTGTACCTATGTCGTATAACTCGCCTGTAATAAAAATATCACGTTCGAGCGAGAGTGTGTTAAGATCGTCAATGGCTGTTATAATGCTGTAGGTGTCGTCGGTTGAGTTGTAGGCAAATTGCCCGGCTGCAATACCATCGGTAACAAAGTCGGCGCCTGTATCTACTAATTTATAAGCTGTTGTGCCATCAGTAGTTCCAGTTGTAGTTACAGTAGTACCATCTTTCATTATAGGGTTATCGGTATCAACGTAATAATTTACCGTACCATCATCTTGCAATAAACAGCGTTTCATATCTGAATGAATAGGCAAATAGTCATCACCGGCACTTTGCGAAGTAGAAATACCTTTCAATGAGCCTAAGCGGGCATAAACATCCGTTGAGCTATTCCAACTTAATCCCTGACATAAAGCTAAGCTAATTCCATCCATTGTAATATTTCCAACTACCGCAAGTGTTGTTGCATCCCAAGTAAAATTAACATCACCCTCAATAGTACCGTCACCTGTCCATACTGCCACTTGGTTATCTGCAGGTGTACCTGACTTAATTGCATATCCTACTGCTCCATGATTTCCCCACCCATAAGCAGTATTCCAATTCGTTGAATTATCCGTAAAACTGTAATCTGCTAATAAAGTTGATGGTGTGAATAATGAAGGTTTATTCAAAATAAAAGCATCACCACTTATTGCACTCCAATCACTCTGTACATTAACTTCTGCACCAGAAGCAATTCCAGTTAGTTTGTTGTTAAAAGTTGTAGTAAAATTAATTTCTGTTAAACCTCCGTTCTCTACGCTATAGGTTGTATTATTGTCAGTACCCCAACCTCCAATTCCTACACCATCCGACTTCCATACTTGACCATTAGTTCCTATTGAATTTATAGCGTAAGGATATGAAACATTATTACCATTTAATTTTTGAATAGCTTCTAAAATATTATCAGCAGCCGTCACTGTTCCAGCTCCACTTGTATATCCAGTTAATACTTTACCTATTACAGCAGCATTTGTAACAGTAGTTGCGTTTCCTATAGAAGTAATTTCTCCTGTTAAATTAGCATTGGTTACTACTGTTGCTGCATTACCTAAGCTAGTAACCCCACCTGTAAGATTTGCATTAGTTATAACATTAGTTGCTGTAGTAGCTGTAGATGCATTCCCATTCAAAGCTGCTGTTATTTCATTGGCGCTAAAATCTCCACTCCCATCTCTTGCAACAATAGCATTAAGGGTATTAGCATCCGTAGCTGTAGTTGCTGAATTAGAAACTTTACTTGTAGTTGAAATAGTTGCTAACTTAGTATCAACAATACCTGCTGTAGTATGTATATCAGCATTAACAATAACTCCAGTACTGATGCTAGATGTCCCATCGTTAATTATTTCGATATCACCTGTCACATCTACGCTATTCATCGTACTTCCATCCCCCATAAGAATATAGCCATCTGTACTAGCAGGTAATTCTGCTTCTACATCGCCTACTCCTACATAAACGCTTCCTGTGGTTAATACTTCACTCGCTGTAATATCGCTTAATAAAGCTACAGTCTCTGTTGACCCTGCAAGATTAGGTATAGTTAAAGTGCCTATTCCTACACTCTGATCCGTTACAGATAAATTAAGATTATTAGTACTCTCATCAAAAACTATCCCTCCGGTAACTGTTACCTTATCGCCTGCCACCTTTCCGAGGTTAACATCCCCGTTTAAAAATGTTGCTCCGGTTCCATACAATACACCATCCACCTTAACTACAGTTTCATAGATAGTAGTGGTATCTGCTTCGCTATTCGTAAAGTAGCCTCCGTTAGATAAGAATACTGTATCAGAGCTTATGTAGAAGCTTTCTTGTGTTCCTCCTCTCCATATAGTGGTAGTATCATTCTGTACTACGAGTAAGATTGAATCATTACTTCTGAAGAGTTTTGTTGTTCCATCTTGTCCGAAAAATACTGTGTCTGTAACAGTGATATCTTTGAAATATTTCTGCTGTGACAAAAGTATTAATGGAGATAAGAGAAAAATTAAGATAATTAATAGTTTTTTCATGTCTTTAAATTTATTTGTCAATAATTGCAATATATTCTATCGTACCATTTACTACAGGAGTTATCGTAAATCCGTTCACTGTCTTATCAGTCAAAGCAAAATCAATATTATTTCCACTACCATCAAAACATCTTATTCCTACTGCATAATATACTGTTGCCATTACTGAATCAAATGCAATAATAGTTCCGGCAGTTGTTACTAATTCACTCGAAAATCTTATATCAGATGTGTTACCAAGTATTGCAATATATTCTATTGTAGCATTAATTACTGGTGTAATTGTAAATCCACCAATCGCTTTATTAGTCAAAACAAAATCTACATTATTATCATTACCATCAAAACATCTGATCAAAGCACCATATCCCAATCCTGCCAAAACAGATGAAAATGCTATTGCTGTTCCAGTTGTTACAACGGATTCACTTGAAAATCTTATACTACTTGATTCTCCATAGATGACAATATAATCAGCAGTACAATTAATAACCGGAGTTATTTTAAATCCTGTTACAGCTTTCGCGGTAAGCATATAATCAACATTATTACCGCTTCCATCATAGCATCGTATAAATACAGAATAATCAACAGATGGCAACTGATTAGAAAAAGTTATAGTAGTACCAGGGGTTGATACTGAACTACTCCCAGACCTACCTCTAAACCTTACACCAACTGTAAAAGGTATTCCTATTCCAATTGCATTACCAAGCATTTCTTTTTTTTTATTTATTATAAAAAATTTCTACGTTTTCGACGCAGAATAGTTCAAAATAATGCATAAACATTATTTAGCGCATCAGAACCGGCTTCAATTATTTCATCACATAAGAAATTATGATAGCCTTCTGCCAATTTTATAGCAACCGCATCTGCACGATTCATCCCGGTTCCCTTGATAACCAGAGTAAGTGTTACTGTCATGTAAAGACGGAATGAACGGTTTGGTTTATAAAATCCGTTGGTAAATGATACTAGTTCCCATTCATTTGAATAGAGTACGGGTTTTCCTTGTGGGGTAAGAATATCTGTATCTGGCATTTTTATATTTATTAAGTTAGTGAACTATCCTGTAGCAGAGCTACTGGGCATCAAGGATCATGGCCTTTGCTACTGCAAACGACTATCCTTGTTTTTTGCTTTAAGCAGGAATCAGTCCCTGATCCCGGCTAAATTTTAATTACTAAGAACCTCAAAGAACTGTAATAAAGATACAATAAAAAAAAAGAAAAGAGGTAAAAGGTAGAGAGATTTACCTCTCCACCTGATCAATACCTCTTTCAATTCTAAGTTAATGCAGAAATTGCAGTGTCAAGATCGCCAAGATCACTTGTATCTCCGTAATCACAGTACAGGATTATCTCAAATTCTGAATTTTCCTTTTCGGCAGATAATGCATTCTCATCACCATCTTTCAAGGTAAATACATACTTTCTATAAGTCTTTGCAATATCAAAAGTATCATCATTCTGAAGTTCATACTCCAGGAATCCACTAATCACAGATTGCTTGCTCTGATCATAACGAGGTATGAGCTGTGCCATAACAGAACCTATACCTTCTGCATACCCATATGCAAGAGCAATTTCAGCAACGGAAACTATCCATCCTTGAGTTGCTCCAACCCAGTTAACACCTGCACGAGAAATATTGGAAGTAAAATATCCAGCATCATCCTCAAGTACAAGGCCTGCATCATGAATAGTAGTTGCATTAGTAACTGTAATAACACAGTTAGTTGTTACACCGGCTACAGTTCCGGCAGCCGTTAAGGTCTTGGCTGTTACTAACCATGAAGCCAGAGTACTGATATCAAAGAACCAGACATACCCTGCAGCATCATCTCCATAAAATGTACCAGTAACAACAGTACACTTGGCAATTCTTGCAGTTTCAGTAGAAGTTTCCTGATCAACAACTTCACCCATAATAAAATTTGTAGAAGCATTACCAGGAGATGATCCTTCTGTATAAGCAGCAATAGAGAGCGTATAAGCTGTTACATTATTCCCGGCATAAGCATTTATCTTTGTGGCAAGGGCAGTATACACATTCAACCGGTTAGTAGCAGCATCTGCATCAATAGTAACAGGAGTTGTATAAGCATGAATTGCCGGTCCTTTTCTTTGACTTTCATACTTGTCATCCGGATTACCAATCTCAATTTTATATCTGGTACTTCCAGTAATTACTTCCGGAGTAGTATCTGCTCCAATTACAACTAATTGCCTTACTTCGGCAGCAGGATCAAACGATTCAACTCTTACAAGTTTCCCAATACGAAACATCCCCAGAAGCAGTTCATTCCCTGCACTGGTTTTTACAATTCCCCATTCATTAGCATCCTGAATGAGATTTACACGAGCAGCTTCCATTGTATTAAGAACTGCTACTTTTGGTCTTTTTTTCATAATAATTTAGTTTTGCGGGGTTATAACCCCTGATTAATAATATACCTTATGAGGCCGTAATTTCTTTTCTTAATTCATTTACTTTATCATATTGTCTTGCGGCAGTTAAACAATTCATTGCTGCACGCCTTGAAATTTCTTCATGTGTTGTTTCCCGGACATCACATTCTATATAACCAAATACAACAAGCCCGGATGTGATTGATAAAACTCCGGCAACTATTGCAATTTTATCTCCAATTTTATAGGTAACACCATCATAGATTGTTTCCTCAACAGCAATTATATAATTCTCTGCAGTGAAAACTTTAGTATTATCATATTCAATTCCATAATTTACAATTGCAGGAGTAGCAAGATAGTATATTTCCGCATTCGAATATATTGCATTGAACGGATCTTGAATATTCCATTTACTATTTTCTTCAAAATAATAACATTTTGATTCCGGCGTTCTTCTTACACGCCTGAAAGGATTCCTACTAACTATATTTTTTCTATCAAAACTTATAGGATGTACAGGATGCCATTCCTCATTAAAATCACTATCTTTTATCCGCATCGAAAGTAACCATCCGTAATCAACAACAACATCATTAAGCATTATTCCATAACTAGAATCTTCAGGATTATAAACAAATGTAAGTGGAACTGAGCCATCAGTATAAAGTAATTTTTTTACTAGAGGACCTAATTCATCGCGTATACGTTGAACTCTCTGAAATGCATCTGACCGGTTCATTGGTCTGTTCTGATCATAGCTTTCACGTACCTTACTATCAATAGCTACATTAATCCCATTATCAATAGATTGGGAATCGAACCGGGTAGACGCAACTATGTCTACCCAGAATCGAACCCTCTCATGTAACTGAACGATATTCATGTTTAATCAAATTCGTTAGTTTCTATTTTATCAACTTGTTGCTTTATTGTTCTAGCAACATTCTTTATAACAATATCCTTTGCAACGAGTTCATTACTTATTGATGACATCGTTGTACTGTCCTGACTAAGATGCTTTATTGCATCTTCTCTACTAAGTCCTAATGAAACACCTTTATACAAGTAACCTCTGTCAGCTTCGTTCATTATGATACCCAGAGCTCTTGCAGATTCAAAAAATTCTCCGTGACTACGATTTTGACTATCCCATTTTTTATTAAAATCTACAGGATGATTCCTTGCTGATTTCAGCAAGTGGCCACGAACTATTTCATAATTTGCATTGTCCCTGAGTTCAATACCAAGATATCTACAAAAGTTAACCATTGCTTTTGGATCATCTATGATTTTATCAACTCTGTTGAAAGCAAGTTTCATTAATTCAATTTCCCCTTTTTCGATTCTTGCTTCATCAATTGGATCATAAACCTTATAATAAGGATTCTGTTTCGCCCATGGTGAACCTTGAATATCCGGATGAAACCGGATAAATGCCCAGACTCTTGCATCATCTTTTTTATCAAGATTTAATGATACGTGATCATGCAACTGAACTTTTTGCCATTTAATATTTCCAAAACTATCCTGATCAATTGCAATACCATAAAGAACCCCTGTTATAGGATCTTTCTGAAAAGTTGCAATACGATTAGGTGTCTTATGCATATCTTCACTAATTGGTTGTATTTCAACCCATGGAGTCATCAATTCTTTTTTCCTTTCAGCCATAATTTTTTCGGCTACTTTATCTATATCCATTACATCATAAAGAACTTTTAATCCCATTTTCTGGACTGCATGATCAGCAATCCATCGTCTTTCATCAATACTTACTAATAATTTTGCCATGATTTCTATAATAATAAATTAGTTAAAAAAACATTTGTACAAAAAATCAGAGAACAGTAGAGGAGAGTAAATCTCCTCTTTCTGTTTTCTGTAAACATATTCTACGCAGTTGCAGGAGGTGTCATTACTCCACAAGTTTTTGTGTTAAACGTTGCAAGTAATGTTTCCTTCAACATATGAAATGCTTTAGCATCTACCGGACTTTGAGGAGTTCCTTCACCTGTCATACCATTTTCCCAGTAATATACAATATTCCTGTTTACACCGGCACGGCCTCTTGCTCTGACTTCAACATTCGTTCTTCCCCTGGAATCAACATCAAGGTCCATGAAGTAGAATGTATTACTCATTCGCAATTTACCATTAGTCAGCTTAGCAGGGAATTTCTCTTCGTCATCCATCATCGGATTCTCAACAAATATCATTTGCTCACCAGCAATGTTAAGAGTCTTGAAATTATAACCGGTTATAGGTTCTGCTCCACCAGCCTTTGCAGACTGATTGACTTGCTGTATAAGAGGCATTCCAACATTGTACCTTGCGGCAGCAATATCATGTGCACTCTGCATACCATCAGTACCAGTAACAACAACCCATGTATTACCAGAGATTGTATTTTTCTTTTTCTTAACAGTACGAATCATATCAGAAAAGTCATCATAAGTAGGTACACCACTAACTCCTGAAGTTTCAAGATCATTTGCACCAAGAATTTGCTGTACCCAACCGTCACCGGCAACAATATCCTGACTATGCTCATCTTGCATTGATGCACGTGGCAACAAGTTACCATACCCATCACGCATTGTTGATTCTCCCCACCATAAACGATATTCATCTTCAAGTAAGAATTGAGTACGCATTTGTGCCTCTGCCTCAAAAACAAATCCTTTTGAATTATTGATTTCGTACCAAATAACTTCATTGGCATTTACATCACCGGAGAGAGATATGGATTTTCTTTGCTTCGTAGTATGCTGAATATAACGATCAGGATAATGGAAGTTTCCATATCCACGCCTTGAACGTTCACCAACAGTAGTATAACCACCGAATACAGTCTTGCGACCAATCATGTTACCTACCCATGTAGCCCAGACAAATGTTTTCCCGGGATAACATTCAAAACGATAAAGATATCTGCCATCATGTCCTGTTGGGCGAGTCATTACTCTCGCATGTTCACCATTAGGGAACACACAGTTCATGCCAATAGTCATATAGGAATCTTTCAGATACAATGCAAAAGTACCACCTTTTGTAGTAGTTGCCGTTGTAACGGTTCCAACAGCTGCTGTTCCAATGATCTCAGATGCTTTTTGTATCCGGCCCATGATCTTGTAGGACCATGCATTTGAAGAAACCATTTCCCCTTGAGGAATAGGCTTAATCTTAGTTGTAACAGTGTTTCCACCGCTAGGAGTAACTCCGGGTGCTGTATATCTTCCATCACGAGCTCCAGAAGTCAAGAGAGTCATCAAGTACCTTTGTTCAGCATACATGATTACCCTGTCAATATTTTTAGTAGGATCAATTAAGTGATTCTGCACCAAATGAAATTCCTGTGCATCACCTTCGCTGACACTACCGTGTTCGATCTTTATTTTCATTTTTGATTGTTTTTAAAAATTAAAAATTAATTATTAATTCTCAAATACAATCAGTGTACTCCCCTACGTTTCATCCGTAAACATCTCATCACCTTGCCAGGACTCAAAATTTTTACCGGTTCCACTTGAATCGGATTGTTTACCTGCGCCCTTATTGGAAGCTGATTCTTTCGAATTGTGCAATGCACCTAACGATTTATCAACTGCCTCATTATGTCCCTTCCTGTTTTGCTCAGAAGCGTTATTAGAATAATTCTCAAGTATCTTGCTGCCAAACTTGGCTAACATATATGCTGAGAATTTAGAATTAACAGGATTTTTATTAGCTACTTTATCAAACACACCAGTTTCAATATCACGAACAATGCTCTTTTTTGCTTTTGGTGTTAGTTCAATGCCCATAAAATTCTCCTGGGCGTTGATAAAGCTCTTTAAATTTGCAACCTCCTGTTTAGTTTTTGTTTCTAATTTCTTATTTTGCTTTTCGACTAATTCATTTCTGTCACCTATTATTTGCTCAACTTCCTTTGTGATTAACTTACCTGCATTCTCATCAATCATGGCAGCCTGGTCTTTTAATTCTCTTGTACCAAGCTTCTCAATCTCTCCTTCAGCTTTTTCAGTAGCCTCATCACTACTCATCCCGGCTTTCATCAATTCATTATGTCTAACATAAAGAACCTTCTGTTCCGGATTTAATCCTATAACACTTTGAAGTGAAGCAATACTTTTGTTTTGAAAGATATCTTCTATCTTTCCTCCATTTTTATTTAAGTGCTTAATAATTCCCTGAGCCTCTGGAGAAAAACCATCAAGTTTAACTTCTTGCTTGGCATTTTCAATTTTCTCATTGATCTTCTGTTTTAGTTCTACAGGATCCTCTGTTTCAATATCAAATTCCGAAGCAAATCCCTTAACATCAAAAGTCTCTTTTTTACCAGTACCAGCATCATCCTTGAATTCATCGCCGAAAAAATCTACATCTTCACCATCACTTTTCTTTTTAGCTCCTTCTCCATTATCAGAGCCATCTTTACTTTTTCCAGTATCTTCTCCTTTTTCGTCACCAGTTTTTCTATCCTCTTTACTTTTACCGGATCCGCTTCCATCCTCAGTTTTACTTTCAGTTCCTTTAGAGCTATCTTCAGCTTTCTTGCCGTCCCCTTTCTCACTATCAACAGCCCCTTTATCTTTTGTTTCTTTTGTTCCTTTTTCTCCGGTATTATCTCCGGCGGTCTTTTCTTTCTCTGTGTCAGATAATTCTTCCCCGCCTTTTCCAGCGCTTCCATCATTATCGGACCCACTAGTATCGGTTTCCTTTTTTTCTCCAAAGACGAAATCATCTTCTTCGCCGACTGTTGTTGTGTCTGTACTCTGTCCTTTTTTCTCATCAGTCATAATAAAAAATATTAATTTAAAAATAAAATATATATATCAAAAAAAAATTATTCAAATGGATTTGTCATCTTTGCTTTCTCTCTCTGTAATCCTATTTTCCCAAGATCCTTCTGGAAATCCTGCGTAGCTTTCATCGAGCCTTTTAACTGTTCTATTTCTTTTTTCCCTTCAGTACGTAAAACTTCCATTTCTTTTTCCTGTACCTGATGATCTTCACGATCTTCAGTTGCAATACGTTCTTTGCTTTGTACCTCTGCCTGCTTAGATTCTTGCTGTGTCTTCATCTCTTTCTCACGAATAACTGCAAGTTCATTATGAGCCAGGTCAAGTACCTTAATTGCCTTTGCAAAATTGGTCTCCATATAGAATTTTGCAACATCTTTCGTTCTAAGAAGACCGGCATTAATTTCTTGTGGAAATAAATTTTCAAGTTTTTGTAGTACCTGCTGTTCTTTTCTGCCATCTGTAATAGTAACAGCGTAATTATGAAACATCAAGTTTTTAGTAGAAATAAGATATTGTATTTCTTCATCAGAGAATACAAATTGTCTTGAATCCTCACCGTACTTCGTGATATTTAACTTTGTTTTTTCAGCAAGTTTTACAAGAACCCTTTCGATATATTCCTTCATAAAGTAAAACATATCATATGTCATCGACCTTGATGCTTCTACATTACTCATGTTCGCAGTTGCAGTTGAACTTGCTTTTTCAAGTCCTATCCGAGATTCATTCATTCCAGTTATACGATCCATTACTCTTTCAATATCCATTGCCTGGTTAAGTAAAACAATAAGGATTTGACTCTGCCCAAGATTAACTGCTCCAATACCAACTTTATTACTTTCGGTTTCCATCGCTGAACGATTACCTTCTGCAGAAGAATTATACCTTATTACTCCATCCTCACTTATAGAATGTAAAATATCAATGAATCGTTTATCTTTTGGTAAATATGCATCATCATAAACTAAAGTATCTCCACGTATCTTCCGAAGTTCTTTGTTTATCATAAACCGGATATCATCATAGATCTTCTCAAGCTCAAATACAATTTCCTGAATTGAAACCCTGGAACCATTAACAGTAGAGAATAACATGCCTGTATAATCGAAGTCAGCAGAGAACTTGCCATTTTCATTGAGGATCTGAATAACATCTTCATTCTTTTTAGCAGGAGTAAAGATATTTGTATTTACCCTGGATGCTGTCCATACAGTTTCACGATAGAATCTCTCAACCTTATATTTTTCATTCTTAACATCATTCCTTATCTTAATCTTATTGTCATCAAAATACTTCTGACTAAGAATACGTTTATAAGGAACTGAAGATCCTTTAGCTGGAGAAGTCTTTTTATAAACAGTTTCAAGTCCTTTCCATTGAAGAGAATAAACAGGGAAGGTAGGAAATCCATTGATCATTTCAACACCACTGTCTTGTGAAGGATCAACACTTATCTGGTCTTTAACTTGTTTTAATTGCTCTTTTTGACTTTTATCCAAATTCAGATCCGGACTTGTTAAAATTTCATGATAATACATAAATCGTACCTCTCCAAGATAAGGACTCTTATCAAGGAAATGATCAGAGATAGATTCTTCATATAAAGAATACTTAGGGGGTATATGCCGGTAAGTATCGATGCCATCAATATTTCTTTCATTCTTACCAAAAACCTCAGCTGCTATTGTCAGATCAATAAAGTTGTGATAGAATCGCGATTTAAGTCTTTCGTTTGTTAACTTGTCTTTAATAATAGTTCCCATCGCTATTTCATTGCCAAGAACAAAGTTATTTACATTCCAATATGCTTTATCGTTTTTGTCAGGAATCTGAATACCATCAAATACATTATAACCCATTGCTCTTGCTTTCTCGATATATGGTTTAGCCAAAGCCATGCCATACATATTTTTGTATTTCTGCATCTTCTCATTCTGAGCATCACGATTTGTGCTTGTAACCTGGGCATTAATAGGAATCTCAAGAAACTCCCCATGAAGTTGTTTTATTTTTGAGCGTCCAAGACGGTATTTAACATATTTTGTTTTGGATTTTATTCCGGTAGTCTTTATGATACTATCAATTTCTTTCTTATCAATAATACCATTATAAGAATTGTAGAGTTTATCAAGTCGTTTTCTCTTGCTATCCCTTGAATACCATTGCTGGACGGCATAATTAAGGATATCTTTTACATCCTGATTGTCTTTACCTTTTTTAGAAAAATCCGTATTTTGTATATCAGGGAACGACATAAGCAAAGAATTTTCTCAAAATTAAACAAAAATAATTAACAAAAAATAATTTTTACAAGGTTTTTTTTGAATTATCTTCTTCTTTGTTATCATAACTAAAGCCGGAACGCCATCCACCATTGCCTTCCATCGATTCTCCATGCCTAATAATTCTTCTTGTTTCTTCAGGTACTGCATCAAGTATTGCATTTCCGTTTTCGTCAAAGTTCCATTTAGGACCTTCAAAGTCGGAAGATAACAAATCAGCATTTTTTCTTGGTCTCGTTTTCATATCATCTATACGCATCTTAGCATATGCCAAAGCATCTACAGAATCCCAGTCAGTACCAACATACTCCTCATCATAAGCAAGTAGATCTCGAAGCATTGCCACGAAAACACAAAACAACACATGATCCTCAACCCATGATTGTATTACTCCAAGAATCAAAGGTTTAGAATAACCTGTCATCTTTGCACCATACTTATGGACCTGCTGAGTTTTTGGAGAGTCATAAGATTTTGGTCTTGGTGAAAGGTACATCCTTCCATTATTCTTTACGTAATAGTCTATTACAAAATCCTGCTCAGCATTACACATGGTATTTTTCTTCAATCTGTACCAAACAGATATCATAAGACATATCTCGAAAAACATTTCTTTTCTTGCAGGTCTTTGATAATAAAGACATACAGGATATTCAGCATGATGAATTCCTTCATTCTCTAAATTAACTCTATTCCCTTGCCTTACAACTGTCATTGCACCAAGAGATGAACAGGTCTGAGTCTGATCCTGATTATATCCATCAATCCCACCTACATCAAGATCAATTATATCCGGTCTTGGTTTCTGATAAACCCATACAACGAAGCTTTCAGGATCTCCTTTCTTCGCAGGACGATATTCTACCTCTAATGGCATTTTTCTTTTCTTCACCCCATCCCTGTCGACCTCATAAACCCAGCTAAGAATAACAGGAAAGTAATTATTCGGATTCCCCTCTATATCAAAGAGTCTTGAATAAATCTTTTCATCATTAAAGTTATTCGAACCTCCTGATGTAAATGCTTCTTCAATAGTAAGTGGATAGTTTTGATTATGCTCCTTAAGTTTCTTTTTGTTTGCGAGTTTTGAATACTCGATTCTTTTCTTTATAATATGATCTTTAGCTGCTTCAATATCTTCACAACCAATTCTTTGTTCTTTCCGTAGATGACGTAGATTTGGAATCGCATCAAGTTTTTTACCGTTATCTTCATCATAATGATATTCACTATGCTTATTGCCATAAAAAGGATAATACATTCTGTTCCCTGGAACCCAAAATCTTTCTAATCCATAGGTCTCAGCTGAATCCCAGAACTCCTTAAAATCCTTACAGGTTGATAAAATGTTTCCACCGGTATTATGAGTTACAATTCCATTTGCTATATAGGTATGACTATTTCCGGCAGTAAGATTATAAATTAATTGCATTCCAATATCCTCAATAGAGACAACTCTTTCGAATCTTAATCCAGGAACTCCTTTATTCATTATTGTTTCTTTTCCTTTTCGAATAACAACCGGTTTTTCTTTGAACCAACGAATTATATTATTAAGTCTATCTTGCTTATAATTTACTTTAAAATAAATTTCTTCTCCGAACTTTATTATACTTCTATTATCAGATATTGACAATCTATGATAAAATTCTGTACCACCTTTTCCTGAATTCGGAGATGGTTTGATCTTATCAATAGTACAATGTATCCCAAGTTTCTGAAGAAGTAATTTAACTTCAAACAACAAATCAAATGATGATGCTGTTAATGTAATTTTATAACCTCCCTTTCTTGAATTTACTGATCCATCAGTATCAAAAAAACCTCCAAGTAATTCACAAATGTCTTTCTTGCAATATGAATGAATATTTTTGGGTAGACGTTTTTTTAATTTTGTCTGTCCATAAATTCCGAGTTTACGAAGCTTCGGACAAATTCCTTTTATTCTTGTTTCCTGATAGAACTTTAATTCTTTAGTAAGATGAGATTTTTCTATTACTGAATCAAAATTTTTGAGGATATAATCATTTATTTCATTATCACATCCTGACATTACTGGAGTTTTATTATATCCATATGATCCATCGCCAATTAACCATCCAGTCAATCTAGGTTCCCACATTATTTGATTTTGAAATATAGGAACAGATTCAATGATGGCAATTTGATCGCCTACTCCAATATTTTTTGCTTCTTTAAATATTGTTGATTTTTCTTTCCTTGAATGAGGTCCACGTAAATATCCTTTATTACTCCAAAGTATAGGATGATCCCAACTACATTCTAATTTTCTACCAGCATTGGTTGTAATTCTACAACATAATTTTTCTGCCGGGGGATTAATATTGATTATTTTTTCTTTCGATATTCCATCTCCATTGAATCCTAGTATTCCCTCTGATTGAGTTAAATCTTCAATATTAATTAAATCACCTTTATTGTTCCAAACTTTAGTACCAGCACATACACAACCATAAATATAAAATGTACCAAGCATCAATGATCCAAACTCAAGAGCAGGCTTAATAGATTCAAAAGCTTCTCCAAGCAATTTATACTGTCCAGACTCTTCCATTATAACATCATGAAAATACTCACCTTCGAGCTTCTTTCCATCATCATACATTGTTTCAAATGATAGTCGGCCACCATATCCATCATCCACAAATCCACCAATTGGATCTTTCCTTTCATAACCAACATGATATATTTTATCATTATTCTGAAGAGTGTTAAGTCTAAGTTCATCATGAAACTTAGCCTGGGCAGAATCAAATTTCTTTCTTAATCCAATCTGATAAGTATCCAGCCCTGCAGTAATAGCTCCACGATATGATTCAATAAATCTGATACCATGACTAAGAATGTTTTGCCCTTTTTCAGATAAGCCCTTCCTTCTTGCCTTTGGAGATATGATACCAACTTTCTGTAATTTTTTTACATAATCTACAAGACGATAATATTCAAGATCAAGATCTACATACATAGGATATGTGGGGCCTCTTAATCCTTGCAAGACAACAAAGTTCAAGTAAAAATAATACCGACCTGGTATGAACAGGCCGGCAGTGGTATAACCATTTATACATCGATCAAATTGTTCATCCCAGAACTCTTTATAAGCACTGGTTTCAACTACCTTTGGATTAGTCTTGCTATCTGCATATATAGGTATATTACCAGCAACAGGATGAGGATTAAATCCGCGCTTCTTTACAATAGGAACATATGCTTTTTGATATCCCATTATATGCTTTCCTGATATTTACGCCATTCTCGCTGATTTCTCTGCCACACTTCTATGTATGACAATGATTTTTTTCCTTTTAACTCAATACTTTCATTCTCTTCAATATCAAGATCATGACTTATGATTACGACACGATCCTGAAGAAAGGTTATCTGCATATCAATTTCTTTTAACCGGGCAAATGGAAGATCAGGCATGAGTGATTCTTTCTGTAGCACTTTTATCTTCTCATGATAAATCTCGATTGTTTCTCTCCTGATATCAAATATAAGTGATTTATAACCACTCATGGCATTTCGTATTCTTTCTGTCTCAACCATTTTCCTGCTGTCGCCCCAGATAAGCTTTTTGGCCATATTCCGGCGTTCATCCTTTGGTTTCTTACGATACGGTCCGTCAACATAATCAGTAACCAAAATGACGTAACGTAGCTGATCATTGGATATCCCTGTCAGTTCCGGAACAAGCTTTACTGCATCCGGATTAAGAATTATCTCAAAATCACGATTCATCTTAAATACTGCCATATTACGGTTTTTTCGGTGAACAATTTAAAGAGACCTTATACCAACTATCAATTTCAGTGTCGAGACTTTTCATTAATGACCAGTAAGGAATGAATCCTAGAAACTTTTTTCTCTCCCAGATCTTGACAGAATTTATTGTTACATCATTATAATTAGTGATAAGTTTTACTGTATTGTTCTTAAAGTCATCTATTGTTGGCATAGTTCCTTTTATCATAATTTATTTTTTTGTTTTTACCAATCATCTTCTTCTTGTATTGAAACAGAATCATTCTTAGGTAAAGGACTTTTGTTTACTTGTGGTAATGGTTTCAAATTAGCATGATACTCAAGTAATGCTTTTGCTTCCAGCTTCAGGTATGGAACAGGATATTGATTCAACTTCAAATCATTATCAATATAAAGTATTGCAAGCTTTCCAATTCTTAACCCCCATGTCAATTCTGCCATAAATGCATAAAGGCTTAGCTGCATTGAATAATGATTATAATTACAATCTTCCATGTGCTCAAGAGGTGATAACAAAAACCGGTTATAATGCTTTGGTGGAACTTTCTTTCTATTAATGCTGTCAAACTGAATTCCTTTTGCTTCATTCGTTTTATAATCATAGAAATCAAAGACAGACTTTATTCCTCTTTGCCGTTGTACAACAAGATCACTTGTACCGGCAGACATGTACTTCAAGGAATATGTCCTTGCTTCCATAAAGAACCGGTGACCGTTCTTAAATATAGGTTGAAGCTGCTCTATAACACCTTTTAGTTTTGGATCATACTCTCCGGTAAGTTGATATCTCTCAAGATCATTATGGATCCAGTTACCACGAACTGTAGAGCTATTTAGTTTTGCATCCCATCCATCTAGTATTCTTTTCTGTGCTTCTTTGACACCAATACCAAGCTCACGTGCCATAACCTTAGCCATGTTAAATGACACGCCTTCCCTGTCAAAAGGAACAATAACACTGCTTATAACTCTTGATACACTTGTAAGGTCCTGATCTAGTTTATTGAGATACCTATGTTTCTTAGGTTCAAACCGGATTATATCATCATTATTGAATATTTGTGGTCCTACCATTCGTCTGAGGATTCTTCAGATTCTATCTTCTCAGTATTCACATCTTCATCAGCGCTTTTTCCTGTTCCTATGCTCTCAGAGTATTCAAGATCTGTCATGTCACCAGTTTCTTTTGCTGCATCATCTTGTTTTGGCTTAGGAACATCACCACTCAAGTCTGCCTTGAATTCCGCATCACTTGCCGGTTTCTCAAATGTATTTACTTTTTCAACATTTTCCTTGATAGCCTCATCAGCAGCATGAGATTCAATATTCTCATCAACATTTGTTCCAGGCTCTTCTTCTGCAGAATTAATATTATCACTATCAATACTTCCGGTACCAGTATGAATTTCTGTTTTTTCCTCATCAAGCTTTTCCGGCAAGGCATCATCTTTAGATATCATGATTATTGCACCTTTCCCTTCCAGGTCATCAACAACCAGTTGAACTATTTCAGCAGTAGTCTTTCCTTCTCTTAAATCTTCAGGGATTCTTTCTTTTGCCTGCTCAATAGGAATTGCTTGCTTCTTAAGATAATTAGATATCCTGAGACTAATCGTGTCTAGCACATCCATACATTCATTGTAAAAACCAAGATCATCATCTTGTGTAATGAATGGAGTAGCTAACCCAAGCCATTTCCCTTGAACTGTTTCCATTTTTCCGGTAAGAACAAATCCTTTTGGACTTGATGATGCACCGGTAATATCAAGTTTGTTCCAAATATCTTTTATGTAAAGGTGAGGTTTCGAAGGTTCTTCACCTTCTACCTTCATCAGCTTACCTGATTCTGTATCATAAAATTTTGAGTACGGTGGAATCCAGTGACCTGTAATATTCAGAAAATAATACTTGAGTTTTTGAATCTCTTGCTTCAACTCATCAGAGATCATTATTCTCCGTGTTCTAGTGACATCATCAACAATCTTAAATTGTCCTGCTGCCAGATATTCTTTTGCTTCGACAACAATACCGTCATCACCTCCATTGAGGAGTTTGAATTTCATAATCTGCATAACATCATTATTTTTTAGTTAATAAAATATTAATCAAAGATAAAAAAAATCCCGATATTATAATTATGCTATCGGGACTTTTGGTTTACTAATGCCGTATCATCTTCCCGGATTCCGGAAGTGTTTTCTCTCTTTTCTTTGAAGTTACAAGCTGTTTTTTCAGACTTACAATAAGATCTGCTTTTACATTAAGATCATCAGTGAGAAGTTTTACCTTGAATTCGGATTCTTTTAACTTTTCCTTTAAACCTTTGATCTTATCTGCTTCCCCAGATAGCAAATTATTAAAATCATCCTCAGTCTTCTTAATGCTATCTTCAACTGTAAGGAATTTATCAACAAGATCTGAATGCTCTGTAATGAGAGCCAAATGATCTTCCTCGAGTTTAGTATAAGATTCAGAGAGAGTTATGTCAGATTCTTGACAATCATCTTTTTTCTCACCTTCTCCCGGGAAGTCTTCCTTGGCTTCCTTAGCTTCTCCTGTTGATTTTGATGCTTCAGGAACCTCATCATCTGCAGCTTTATCAGGTTTGTTCTCAGGCTTTCTATTATCGCTAATAGGAGATTTACCAGGTACCTCTTCAGATCCGCTTTTTACATTGTCAAAATCTTCAGAGATAATTTCTTCTTTGTTTTCTTTTTTTTTACTCATTGTTAATAGTTTAAAATTAGTACAATCAATTATCAGATGCTAAAGTACATAAATTTATTTTACTACAAAATAATCATCTGCGAGTATATCTGTCTGGCTTGCCAACCAACCAACAACAATAGATCCATCAGCTGCTTTCATATCGATATGACCACATATATCTTGTACCGGAGCAGTATTACCACTTGCCTCAACAGCTTTAGCACAAGCTCCTCTTAAATTTTCAATATCAACAATTGATTTCTTAACAAAGTAGATAAACATATCTTTACCGTTCCATCCGTGCCGGGAAACAAATAAACCTTTTTTCATAGCTTCTACTGCTAATCCAAAATTCATGCTTCCCAAATACATCTCACGATATGCCTCTTCGAACTGAGGCTTGGGAGACCATGATTCATATCCATCCGGATAAACAACCAGATAACCATTGTCATCAGGATTCTCATCGTTCGGCATCTTCCATCCGCGATATGTATTGTATACTAATCTTGTCATCGATTTAGCTTTTAAAAGCTTTACACCAATGTAATTGCTTAATGTTACTTCATCCATAATAATAAATTATTAATTAATAAATATATATTTTATCCATCCATAAAAAGGATGAGTATAGTCAAAATCTAATTCATGCTTTTTTGCTTCCCTTTCAAAAGATATATTCCTGTATGCTTTTAAACCGAAAGGAATTAATTTCAAAATCCATTCTAAAAAATACCATAGGTAAAATAATATACCTATCATTTCTCTTTGTTGGCACCAATGTATCCCCTCATGATCTATTAAACGAACAGTTAATTCTGACCTGTAATAAATACCAAAAGGCCATAGAGAAATACCAATTACCCCTTTAGGTAAAATGAATTTTAAGAATTTGTTGAATTTTTTATATTTCATTTTGCTTGTTTTTTAATTTTTAATTGCCCAGGGAAAAGTAAGTAGTGAACAAATAGGACCTTTTCAAAATCATATTTCAGACAGTCACTACCTACCAGAATATATTATCCTTTCTCCCGGGACTTCAAAACCAACGTCTATGGTTTATTTTTTTATATGTAATTCAATACACCAAATCTTGTCTTTATTGAAATCGGAACCCGCAAATAAATTATAAGACTTCTTTAATAATTTACATGCTTCATCAAATGCCCCTTCAATACCATGAAGTCTGCAGCAATTTGGCGTAATTGTTATCTTTGCTATGGGTTTACTCATAATAATTTTTTTATCCTTCTTTGACTTCTTAATATGGATCACTACCTGCGATATACTTTTCCGCAAAATCATTTGAAGAACCTCCTGTTCCATAAATTATTATTTTTCCATCCAATTTTTTAAATATTTCAGGTAGACAGGAATTCCACAATTTTTCAAAAGCTTTATGTTCTTCTTTTGTGATTTCGTATTTATAACCGGTTTCAATATCAAAATGATAATATTTCTTTTTCATATCTTTAATTTGACATGTTCAACAAACTCTCCTTACCATACAACTCAACATTCTTCAATGCGTACATCTCCCAACTCATCCGGTCAACAAATACAATCACGCTTACAACCTTTAATGGATTAGTGTGCTTCTGAAATGTCCCAAACGAACCGTCAACCTGCATCTCCCCATCACCCACTTCATCTTTATCCCCCTTCTTACCCAATGGAAAAACTTGTATGCTCGTCTCTACAGTAGCAATCTCCCCGGCAAACTTGTTGTAAACACCCTCAGCAAACTTTACAATGTAAGAGTTAGACATCCGGCTGATCTCACCAATGCTATTGTAAATACCCACTATCCGGTACTTCAACATCTCATCCTTGCTGAATACATAGTTGCGAGCCCTTACAGTCCTGAGATTTTCCTCTAACTCATCATTGTATCTTAAGTATTTGCCCATCTGAAATTTTTCTTTTATGTACATAATTATTTAATTCATTAGTGATAATAAGAATTCAAAAAGATGATAATTTCTATTCACTCTCCAAACTCATACCACCACCCTAAGCAAAGTCCTTCTCGCTCCAGTCAGCCTTCTCACTCAAAACATCAATCGATGTTATCCTCTCCCTTACATGATCAGATAATACCTTCCTTATAAATGCCGAAAAAGGCTTCCGCTTCTTTGTCTTGTAATTCATCGGCCCCTCTTCCTTATGCAAGTACCTCAACTTCTCCAGTAATACAGGCTCAAAAAATATCTTTATATATACCTTCTTCTCAATATTGCTATTATTCTTTTTTTCCATATCGCAAATATAAACACCCCTTTTCTACTAAACAAGGATATACCACAAAAAGGGGTCATTAGTTATTAACAATTTGTGTACGAACGGACAAGGTAATATGGCCAGTTTGCGGCGTAGGTGCATTGAACGGCAGTAGGGGGGCTTGTTTATATATAGAATAGGGATCCTAAAAGAAAGATAGTTATTATCTTATTAAACTAATATCTTATAGCTATGAAGACAACAATCAATTTCATCAGACATTCGTGGGATGAACTATGTATGAGTGAGTGGGGATTACTAATAACATTTATAATTATAATAAGTGTTGTATCAGTCATCATCACATACTAAGAGAGTTATTGTTATTATAAAGAGTATGATCGAGTCTTGGCTCAAAGGCGTGCGACTGTAGCGACCTGAAGACTACCTGGGATAGATCATACTCTCTCTTTTACATACCTCGCTCCGCTCGCGACGAGAGTGTGATGTTTGTGGAACGTTGATGAAGAGAAGTTATTTACCTATTAGATAATGTTCATCGGATTGTTTAGACGTGATTCGCTTGAACTAGTTAATTTAATTAATACCTAATGTCTATGAGTAAAGATTATTTTGGAGAATTTAAGGTTGAGAAACCTGAATTTTCATTACTACCCGAAGGCGACAGCCGTGTACGTGTTATACGTGCAGAAATCCTGAACAGCTTCCAGAAATTCAATGGTTCGCCGAAAGACGAGCTTCCTCAATGGAAGAATGCAACTCCGCAGTTAGCCATTACTGTTGTTGCAAGTGAAAAAGGTAAAAATGGTGGCTTGACACATCGCTTCAATGGTTGTGGTTATGAGAAGTATGATGAGCTGAGTCAGAAACAAATGGAATCTGGTGACTTTGAGAATATCGACGGCTATGCCTGTAAGAAGGATAAAGACGGTGATATTGTGAGAATTGTTAGCAAGGAAAGAACTGAGTCCTGTAACAATATCATCAATCAGTTTGCCGCAGCTATGCAACTTCCTGTTGATTCAAATCTTATGGACGGTGTGAATCGTGCCATTGCTGAAAAAACAGATGTGAATGTAACTGTAGTGAATAAGCCATTTGACGGTAGAGATCAGCTTCGCCTGGAGAAATTCAGGGCTGCAGCTGCTGTGACTGTTGATGACGGATTCGAAGACTAATCAATATATTAGAAACCAATAGGTAATTGAAACCTATTGGTTTCTTTTTTTTTGTTCCAGGAGAAGATAAATGAAGAGAAGAGAAATTAAGACAAGCCCCCAGCATCAATTACCGACAAAAGCAAAGAACCTTGCAACTGTAACAATGTTACTATGCAAGGCTCTGGTTCGGGGAAACGAACTGATTGAACTTTGAGGTTCACTGTAAATGTAATATAATTCCTTTAACTCCTCCAAGTTCCTACACATCTATTACGCAAACCAGTGGTATCATCCCCACAGGAAGGGTTTCCTCATCTTACCCCTGTCCCTATGGGTTCACCGTCACTTATGGCTACTAATTGCTTTTGTAAGTTTGTTGACGTAACTGCCTGAGTGTCAGTGAGACAATGTTCATTGTATAGGTTAAGGGGTAAGTGAGTAATCAATAGCTTTTATATTTATTGTTTGTCAATAAGTTGTAGATGTTATAATCAGGGAGTTTGAGGTATTTATTAATTTCTCTTTATATTTTCTCATATTTATTTGTTGGTACTTGTTGGATACAATTTGGTAATGGATTATGGGTAATTTCACTTGTTGATTAAATGTTAATAATGAGGTATTTTTTGGAAGGCAGATATTGGTCTTTGAATCTCCTTTTTAAGAAGTAAGAAGGGAACATAAGCAAAAGCCTATGTAGTCTCAAATGTGTGTTCGGTAATCATGAACAGTTTGTTAAGCCTACCTGACAGATTGTTGACTTTTTGTTGATAACTTCTACACAAGTTGTGTAGTAGCATTACACAGGATGTTTACATTTACGGTTCGATTAATTAATTAAATAATTACATATTATGGAAAATACAGGATCAGTCAATTCATCTAACATTAATAATACAGAGAAGTACCTTGACTCTGTAAAAAACATTGAGAAGTTCAGTGAGGCACCTGAGATGCAAAAGAGCCCATTTCTTCCAGCTATGGTCAGTGCATTCGAGATGACCAGAAAGGTATTACATGCGGATAATAAGATAGCGGCTGTTGATATTTATGACAAGAACACGGGTGAGTTGGTATCTTCAGCTGAAGAAAATCGTATATTTGTAAATAAGCAGCATGTAGACAAAAAAAAGTTTGTCAAGATTTATTATGACAGATTATCCATCATGTTTAACTTGAGTAAGACAGCTATTAAGGTGTTTGGTTACATCATGGATGAGCTTGCTGAGCCACGTAATATAAATCAGCATTGCATTTACTTAAATATACAAGATGCGATGGAATGGTGTGAATGGAGAGCTCGCAACATGGTATATACCGGGTTAACAGAACTTATTGCCGCGGGTTTTATTGCCAGGGCGAGTAAGCCACCAAATCATTACTGGATTGATCCCAAGACCGCATTTAATGGTAACCGGGTTATTGTGCTGCAGGAATACATCAAAGATGAGAATCGTGAACTTGGTGGTGATCTATACGATGATCTTAATAACTGATGACAGGTTTATAGCATTTATTCTTTTCTTAAATTATTTCATAAACCTTAAAACATAAATGTCATGAATGTATCCAGTAAAAGAAAAGAAATTAATGTTAAGCTTCGTAAGGACCATGTTAATGCTATCAAGATAATTGGTAAGAAGATTACTGATTGTGCTGGAATAGAGCTTGAGCTGTTAAAGTTATCTGAAGATTTCCATTTGTCAAAGCTGCACCGTTGCTGGTTTGGT
>Ga0208769_1000342_pt1 | contig 23713 bp, 34 predicted proteins | sample AntAceMetag02UKC_FD_184768 | JGI IMG/M metagenome (GOLD analysis project Ga0208769, IMG submission 184768) | Saline lake microbial communities from Ace Lake, Antarctica- Antarctic Ace Lake Metagenome 02UKC (SPAdes) (version 2) | ecosystem: Environmental > Aquatic > Non-marine Saline and Alkaline...
GGGACCACCATGTTCGGTAGGCCTTGGATTAAGTCATTGACACCGGTTACGACATCCAGGTCATAGAACGGAGAGCTGTATAGTTCGACCTGGGATGAGGTTGTCAGCGCTATGGTGAGTTTATCGCGGATCCAAACATCGGTGGACGTGGCCGTGTCGGCATTGGCCGCTGATTTAATGATATCACAGGTTTGACCCTGACCAGCTCCGTCATTAACGATCATGATCCCACCGTCAAGGTTGGCCTCGGCAGCAGTCGTGGTAATATTGGGAACTGAAATTGCCCCAATGGCCGCAGCCGTACCGACAGTCACGTTCGCTTCAGCCGGATCATCAGTGCTACGAACCAATGCAGCGATACCGAGCTCAACCCCCCCGGCATACGCATAGTGAAAAGTTCTCAGGCCATACTTGAACCTGGCACCCAATGGATACCGCTGTACAGCCTCAGGGACAAAGAGGCCCTTCGGTTTGCCAACCACACCTAAAAGATGAGGCTCGAAACTCTGAAATTTAGTTAACATTTTGCTACCTCCATAATGGTCCGTTAGGGTTAATTGTTCTTTAACACCATGATTTTCCAAACGCTACTGGCTAAGTCAATGGTTCCGGCCGTGGCGTTATTGAGCGTTACCGTGACGGTATTGGTTGCAGTAACTACAGCGGAAACCATGATATCCGTCACATCAACACCGGCTCCAGCGATAGCGAAGTCGCCCAGGGCCGCGCCCGTAACGGTGAAGTCTTTAGACTCCTGGGCCGCAGCACTAAGGCTGCCAGGGTCCCAGGTTGCAGTCCCCTTTAAGACCCCATCACATACGGTATTTATCTCCGCAGCGGCAGCCAAAATCCCATCACAGGCCGTGTTAATCTCCGCAGCCGTGGCGTCTAAGCCAAGAGCGACCAAAGCCGCAACGATGGTCTTGTCCACAAGCTCATGGGCATCCGATGACATGAACACCGGTTGATCTGCTATCCCGCCTTCCGGGACTGGTAAGTTTAAGGCCATATCAAGTCACCTCCAATTTCTTTTTTGTTAAATATTTTAGGTTTGCAATCTTCTGACAGGCACGACATTCTCGCCCACCACCTTTCTTGTTATATGTGTTTTCCGGAGTATATTCATGACCTCGTTTGCAGTGCGTTTTATTGCGGTTGTGATCCCCCAAGCTACGGGTTCTCCAAGAAGTTAAAACCTCTTTAATCCGATCTTTCCTTCTTTGACTCATGAAAGGATATAGGGTCATCATCAACCCAGCGGCCCTTCCCCCTGCCACATACCACTTACTGTAAATATGGCCCTGTGTATGGGTCCATGTATAAACGTGGCCACCAAATAAGCTTAGAAGCTTTTCAAGCGGCTCAGTGGTCATTTGACAAGCATTAACATAAGGACAGGTAGAATAATGGAAACTACCATCCCCCTCAATGAATCCCGCAGCCCACGCAATGTCTAACGTATTCATGATCAACTCTCACTGCACGCAATTTCAATAACCTGTTCTTCTTCGATGCGGGTTGCACCAACGTCCATTTTGAGCCATACTTGCCAGGCGTAATTTTTGTCAGCACGCTGGTCAATCTTGGCCTGGATATCGGTCAAGGTTCCCAAGCCGATTGCGCCCTTTGCGTAGGCGTAGCAATAACGAACTTCCGACGTAAGCTCCAGGAGCTGAGTCCGGATGAACGTGAAGCCCATGAAGGTGTTGATCTTACCCTCAACAAGCGCTTTCACGGTGTTGTAATCTGCGCTCTTGACTTCCGTGGTCTCCAGGAGGTTTGTGATTTGACGAGCGGCAACGACGATATACCTCTCCATGTCCGGATCAACCTCGTCCGCATCCAGTTGCTCCTTGGCCGTCATGAGCTTGGTTAGGGTCAGGCCAACGCTGCCATGCGCGATTTTCTGGGCTGCCGGCAGGACGACCTCAGTTGTTCCGGTCTGACCTGAATACGAAGAACCGCCCAGGGCGGTAATGATCACCGAATCTTTGGCCCTGTTCATGGCCATGCGGGCGATCTGGTTATAGTAGTTTTTGGGATCGACGAGCATCCGGACCTGATCTTCCTTGTCAAGCAGCGTAGCCCACACGCGAGGCGTGGCAGTCTGCTTTCTCCGGGAATGATCAACTTCAATGTTCGGGGTGTCATCGTGGCGGGTTACGAGTTCAACGGCCTCAGTGGAGCCCATCCGCTCCCAATACAAGGCATCTCCTGTCACCTGTACCGGTGGGATGGTCGTTCCCTCAAGCCGACTATTCTTCTGCTGGGAAAGAATACGGATTGTATTCTGATACTGCTCAACGTAATATTGTTCAATTGTTTCTGACATAATATCCTCCAAAAAGGATCAACCTGTAGGTTAATAAAATTTGAAGGATTACCAGAACCAATCTGATCCTCCAGGCAACTTATTGCCTACAATGCAGACTTACCTGCAAGTAGTCAGATTCCCATAACGGGGATTGCCTGACATATATTTTTTTGTCCAATACCGTCCTTTTTGGATAGCATCTTGGACATTATCAAGTGGTGTGCCTAAAAAGAGATGCTTTGGGTTTACACATCTGGGATTATCGCAACGATGCAAAACATTCATCCCTGCGGGAATTTCCCCATTGTGGATAACCCAAGACATCCTATGGGCCAACCAATAAATATTCCTAAACCATATCCTCCCATAACCTTTGGGAAGAGCATTTTTTGTCCATGCCCAACATCCGGCATCCTGGTCGACCTTAAACCCCCGATACAATCTCTCTTTTGGCGTAGCCCGTGGTCGTTTTCCTCTTTCGTCACGGTGCTTCCGATAATAGCGACGGTCGGTTTCTCTTCGCACCTGGATGTTAGTGCTTGGCATTTCAATACTCCAATTCGTCCACGTTTATTTTCCCTTCACGGAACAAAAGCCGCCGCATTTCGACATAATGAGCTTCCGACATCCAGCCCTCAACAGTCTTTCCGGCTTGCACCTGATACGCCACCTCATAACCGATGAAGGTCACACCGTCCTCATTCCTGACATTCTTTCGACGGCCCTTGCTTATTACCTTTATATCGGCCAGGTTGATCTTGTCAAGCCTTATGATCTTGCCGTTAACCTTTGGTGGCTTTGGCTCCGGGTGGAAACGTGGAGTCTTCTTTGAAGCCCTTTGACCCTTGTCCCATCGGCTGTAATCTTCCTCACTAACCGCTTCTCTCATTGTGCGTGCCATTCTTCTCTCCCTTATTTCGGGTACGCGGTTTGAAACAATCGTGCCATTTCCCCAACAGCCTCTTTATGCCCAGGGGCGTCCGGGTTCCAGTGAGCGTGCTTTTGATCTGCATTGATCTCCGCGATCCTGGCCTTGGCCGATTCAGCGCCTAAGACCCCGCCCTTGCCGTCCCCGATGATGTAGCCGTCCTCTTTCAGCATCTTGCCGACCTGGTAGGCGTACTTGAGCATCAGGGGGTGGTTCCCGACGCCTGATGAGTCCATGAGCGTCTTGAGCTGCGTCACTTCTTCAGCCGGGAGAAGGCGCTCAATGCCCCTGAGCCCCAACTCGACCCGACCGTCGAACTGATCACCCCAGGACTCTTGTAAGCCCGCAAGCTCGTTCTTCATGGTCTTCTGAGCTTCGTGGACCTGGCTAAACTGATTGTCATTCCAGGACTGCATGAGTTTCCCGGCTTGCGCCTTACTCAATCCGGCCTCATGGGCGGTTTTCCCAAACCAATCGACCATGCCCTCATCCCAGTTGACGCCGTCAGGCATCTCAGGCTTTACGAATTCGTAGCCTGCTATATCGTCCGGGCGCCCCATCTTTGTATGGAATTCGGTCCACTCTTCTGGTGTGGCGTCGTCTTTTGGGACCCGGACGGAACTGCCTATGAGCTTTTGGCCCTCCACGTAGCTTTTTGCGAGCCCACCAACGTCTTTGAAGCTCTCAAGGGATTTCTCACTCTTCAGGTCGTCCGGGAGGCCCGAACGCCAATCTTCTTGGCCGCCCTGGTCTTCTGTACCCTGACCATCACCGTCCCCTTGTTCTTCGCCCTGGCCGTTGCCCTCTTCTTCTGCCATCTCGTTCCCCTTTCGTGTTAAAGTTCAAATCCATCGTCTTCCGGGCTCCTGAATAAATCTTCCACCGCTTGTGGGTTTTTGCCTGTAAGAATTATGGCCTCTATCTCTTTAACGACATTCCGCTTGCCGAGGGCTATCCCAATCTTCGCCATCTCGATTTCCTCGATGGACCCGCAATAAGATCGCCGCATGTCCTTCAAGACGCGCCTACCATGTGGGCTCGTGAATGTCTTCAGGTAATCACCGAGCCGAGCCATGTATTCCTGTTGCTGCCTCTTTTGGAGGGCTTTAGAGTTTTCGACCATTTAGTTTGATGGCCCCCTTGGCGTGGCGGCTATGGCGATCGTCGGGATCATCTTCGGCACTAAAACACAATCGTATCGCTGGAGTACCTGATTGATCTCTGCCAGGCATTTCTTTTCTCTCAGCGCATCATCTCCAACGATTTCCTTGTGCTGCACCCCACCCTTTATCAACATCGGACCACCACTTGCTTTGTTCATCTTACGCTCCTTTCTCTCTTGGTATCTGCGTTGTTGTCTGCTATCCACCTAATTTCTCCATCATTCCCGGCGGAAGATCCTTAACGGCGCCCGCCCCATCTTTTGCCGCCTTCGCCATGAGCGCGGCCTGTTCAAGTTCCTCTTGTTTCTTTTGCGCTTCCGCTCTCGCCGTCCTGATTTCATTCTTTTCATCTTCCGAATTGATTAGCTTCGATGGATAGCCCATGACTTCCGCAACAAACACGGCGGTTTCATCGAGCTTAAAATTATCCATAATGTCCGGCTTGAGTTCAGCCATTCCGGCGGCAGCTTCGAGTGTGGAATTGATCGCCTCGATCTCCGCCACCCTTTGAGCTTTTGCCAGCGGGCTTTCATATTCGACCTTGACGTTCTCCGGGATTTCCACCGGAGGTTCCGGGAAGGCCCCGGACCTGTTGAGCATATTGAATGTCGTTTCGATGATACGATCCAGGCCATGGAACACGATATTACCGAACGTAGGGCCAAGAAGCTGTTGGGCCAACTGATACCGTCTCGCAACTTCATACGCCGTCATCTGACCTGTTTGGTCTCTCGGGGGAATGAATTTTACTTTGTCACCGTGGAAGATTTCCCGGATCGAGGCCTTAAGGTCCTCTTTTTTGACTCGGTTTTCTGAGAACTTGGCACCGGTGATGATAGGCTTAAGATCATTTTCCTTTTTGACGACCGTAAGCCCACCGGGTGTCAACCTTACCGATCCGATCACGCCTTGATCCACCATCGCCAACGGCGGGAGGATCGCCAACGCCCATTCTTTGAGGGCAAGCTCGCTGGCTTTGTGGATGGTCTTGATATCCGGTAACGCCGTCCACCCGGGCCCCCTGCCATAGCTCTCGCCGCTCTCTCTCCGCCAGGGTATGACAAAGTATCGGAAATCGTCATAGCCACCCGTACTCATGATGGTTTTCTTTCTGACGTCCACATTGTAACTCACGAACGGTTTTTGAGTCTTATGCTTCGCCCCGAACCAGTCGCGGGGGAAACAGGCATGGAGAAACAAATGCATCTTGGCGGGGTTCTTCTCAGCGTCCTTCTTCAGTTCAGCAGATACCGTGTCCGGCCAGCGTTCGATAGCTTCCTGTGCGCGAATCTCAAACTCTCTGAATAGTCCTTTGACCCTTCCGTCCCGGCCCTCCATGATGGCGTAGGACCCTGGTGGCATGGAAATGAAGTTGAAGCCGTTGAACCCGGCCTTTGTGATTTCATTCTCTTCCACGAACAGGGCACCGGTGCAGAAGGTTACAAGATCGTTCAAGACTTCGATCCATTCACCGGCGAAATTACTGTCTCGAAGGTAGCCGAACTGTATTTCTTTGCATTCTTCGAGCCATCCCTGGACATCCTTATCGTCTTTCAGGGCTCCGCCGACCTTGAGGCTGAACCAGTCCATGCCCATTGAGGTGAGATTACCGTGTATCCAGGCTGCCAGGTCTTCAGCGGCCATGGTTGCGGTTGAATCAAACATCTTCTGAGTGAGTTTGACCCCCGCTTCGACCTTGCCGACGATAGAGGCCTTCCGGAAGACGATATTGTCGGCGATCTCTTTCCACATCGTATCCCAAAGAGACCGGTCCTGTTTGAGATTATCGTTGATTTTGACTAATTCTTTTCCGTTCATATCACTGCCCCAATTTCGTCTTATTGCCCGTCAACTGCCCATACTTCGTTGTAGGTTCCCCGGATACCCCGAGGCCGCTTGTCAGGATCGTGGAGCTCCGGCCCTTACGTTTCCGGGCCAGGTCCCGTTCTTTCTTGGCCGCTTCTTCAGCCGCCCTTTTAACCTCCGGGCTGTCGTCTGTTGGAACGTCAGGGGGAGGTGTTGGAGCGTAATTCCCACCCCCGCCGAAACAAACAACGCTGAGCTCTATAATATTCATTTTACATCACCTCGAAGGCCGTTTCAGCAACCGGCGCCTTATCTCGTCTAACTACATTGGCACTGACCAGCTTCAGCAACACGTACTGAAGGGCATCGTGGACATGAGAGTATTTGTTCTTTGTGGGGATCTCCCGGAACGTGCCGGTCGTGCCTATCTCAGGGTACGAATAACCAGCGATAAAGCCGTTTATCAACCTAGTGCAAACCGGATCTATTAACAACCCGTCGATCTTCCCCAGTTGCCCCTCTACGCTCTCCTTACGGGCCGACCAGTTCTGTTCGGAGGACTGCACGTTGATTCCACATTCATCTCTCATTAACATTGAGTTACTGGTAAAACCCCCGTCTTTCTTCGAATATTTGTTCTCCCCTGCAGGATCCTGCCAATCTGTGTATTGAGCGCCAGGAAAGAGCATGTTGCATTCCACCTTAACCGCTTCCGCAAAATCAATGATTCCCATCTTGTCAGTGTGGAATTCTTTCATAACCTGAATATGGCCTGGTCTGGGCATTTGTATCAAGACGCAGGCCGGGCAATTGCCGGAGTTGTCCCAGCCCCTCCATAACGGTCCTTTCGCCCAGATCAACGGCCCTGACGCGACGTGAAGGTCTCGGCGGAATTTATTATAAACCAGCTTCCCCATGATCATGACACCGGGTTTTCCATCCACGTACATTGCAGACCAGTCGGGGTTGTCCCGATAATCGTTGATAAGGTCCTCGTAATAGGCTGGTCGAAGGTTTTTAGCGTTTTCCCGGGGAGGTTGCCAGAATCCAACATGATTAACCTTTGGCTCACCTTTGGGGATAGGTCCAGGAGGTGGGGTTTCCCAGGCAAAATCGGAATATGTGGGGTGTTCAACATCGGGAGGGTTGGTTGTTTCAACCCCGGCCCTTGTGACATACTGATCTGGGTGGGCCTCCATCTCTTCTCTGATTTGGTCGTCTGTGTAGTCTTTGAATTCGGGGATTGTTGCTCGAATGCATTTGGCCCAAGTTAGAAAATTCGGTTGTCGGCCTATCCTATTCTTGAGCATCCGCTTTATTTCGTCGGACACCTCGATAGACTCGTCAATCCAATAGCCGAAAACCTCCAGGCTCTTAAATTTCTTGACGTCTTGCGGCCTATCACAGGATCGAAACAGAAGCTCGACTTTAACACCATTTGCGTACCTGACGGTGTATTCCATATCGCCAGAGCGATAGTCGCCATTGGGAAACCAGCCATGATTAGGATCTTTGATTGTCTTGACTGTTGTGTCCATTAACTCACGGTAAGTGTTCCTAACAACTACCCATTTTGTATTATTTAGACCATACTTTTTAAAGAGAAAGTGGGGCAGGTAATAACAGACCTCCATTGTTGCGCCTGTCGTTTTCGCGCTACCCACAGGGCCTACGATGCAACGGATCTGACCCTTGGATTCATGGAACCGCTTGATCGTGGGAATGGGGTGGTATGGTTTTATTTCTGTTTTCTCAACCATTTATTTTTTCTCAATCGGATCCGGGGCCAATAGGGTTAGACCCCCGGAATGTTCAATATCATGTTTGTCCGGCCAACGCTTGCTCCTGCGGTTGCGGAGCCAGAACTCGACTGCCTTTGTGTCCGGGGGGATGAACTTGTTGACTTTCTTTGTAACGATCAATTTACCCTTGCCGGTCACCAGGTCTGGGGTGGCTGAAAGTTCCTTCGTGGTCTCAGAAAAACGAAAGCCCAAGGCACGGCGCCGCAGGCTTTTTTCAATCGCATCAGAGTCGTATTCGTCTTTCCCCGCGCGTATGGAGTCGTGAAATCCCGGATGTTTCTTCTTCCAAGTTTGGAGAGTTGCTACATCAACATCGAAGATCCTGGCCAATTTCTTATCCGTAAATCCGAATTCAGCGCAAAACTCAAACGCCTTCGCTGGATAATGATCTTGATAAACGGTTGGCCGGCCTGCTGGCATGATACATCCCCGCTAGAGGTGAGGCATTGAGGCTCCCCCGGTGGGAACCCCAATGCCAAGTGAAAGGAGTAAAGAATACCCCGCATTGTAAAAGAGTGATTTCTTAAATGTCAAGCTTTTTTTTGATTAAAACCCAATTCCCATCCCGATATGAAAGTTATTACCCACCGCCCCAGCCTCAATCCCAATCGTGATAGACTGCCAATAAACCCTGTATTCTTGTGGAATAAAATGAGTAATTACAGGGTGTAGAATCCCCGTGGTTAAAAAATATAGATCGACCTTGCCCTTGCTTGGCGCCCGCCCCAGGATAGGGTTGGTCTCATAAAATTCATTCCAATCCGCGCTCCGGGTCTGGAGCCAGTCCGCGCAATGGAGTGTTAGGTAGGTCCCCTCCAGTATCTTATCCGTCTTTGTCCACGGATCGGAGTGGATGCAGCCTGGCAGGCACAGGGATATCAAGATCATTATTACCGGCATTTTATACCACTTCCTCTCCATGCGCTTTAGGACTGCCCTTAGCCTAATTATTTTACGGCCCAGCCGCTCACGGGGGGTCAGTTTCGGGTCTTTTGGCGTTTTCATCTTGTTCCCCTTTCAATTCCAGATCAATCCAAAAGACAAAGTGCAACAAAACAACAAATGCCATATGCCATGGCCACCAGTTCCAACCGCCCTCTATCCCCAAAAAATTCCCGAATGTTGCTCGCAATACGTTTCTTCATCTCATTCCCCTTTCAATTCCCGTTGAATTATCTCCACAACCCTCTTGAACGACCTGGCTTGAAAAACGTGATGACCTAAATATTCTAAGATCAACCGCTTTTCCTTCTGCTCCTTCCGGAAAGTTCCACTTTCAGATTTCAGCTCAATCAACACAATTTTACCACCTGGGAGAAATATGAAGTTATCCGGCCACCCCGGTTCATTCTTTTTCCGGCTTCGATCATGGAAGCACGGCCACCCGTTTTCTTTGCAATAATCGAGTACCTTTTGTTGGAGCCCGGATTCAAGGCCAGGGTCTGGGGTGTCCTCTGCGTCCGCATCCTTACAGGCCGCTCGCCGTCCGCGAAGCTCATCAATGTCTTTTTGTGTCCAGTTCATCGTATCCTCGTGAGGACCGATATTCTTTGCCTACCAACTAAGCCGCACCCTCCGGAGCCCACAAAGATAATCAGGTCTTCTTCTAACTTGACCAGCCGCGGGATACTTGAAGTATTTGAAAACTGGAAGGACATTAATTCTTCTGTGTATATCTGGTAGGTTGGATCATCTGGATTTTGTGAAGAACACCCGCCCTCAGACGCTAATCCAATGGCTGCGAACGATCCGCTAATTAGCCTGTAAGTGCTATCTGGGTATATTTCCAAGTGTCCAGTTGATACGAATAATTCCTCTTGGTTGTAGTTTTCAATAAGCCATTCTCCATCGATTACCTCAACAAGTTCAATGCTATTGGCGATATCCACTGCATAGGCTTTTTCATCCCCGCCTCCACCACAGGATAATAGGGCCAACCCCAAACAAAAGACAACTCCTGCTACCAGCTTTGTTATTGTATTCGCCATTTTAAAGCTCCTTTCCCCTTTCTGCATTTATTTTAAACTCCGCCCTTTCGTAACCCCTTCCAGCAATTCAACGACTTTCCCATCGATTAATACGGGCATCTTTTTTTCATCCAGGCTCTCGTAATGCTCAACAAATCTCTTTTCGATCCATTTGAGTTCATCATAATCCCGAGCCATTAACCATGACCAGTCTCCAATGCGCCTTAACGCTTCGCGCACTTTAGGGTTTTCAGGCTCACGGCCTTGCTCAAGGCACTCCATCACCACCCCCCAAGATTCTAGCCCTTTGGAGGCTGTACTCCCGATAATCGCAGCCCTGATCTCTCCGGGCTTAGGGAAGCTTGCAAAGGTTCTGCTTCTTACAATTTCCATAATTGCGCCCTTGACCTGGGCAATATCGAATTCATAAAGAGCATTGAAATACATTTCTGTCTTAATGGCTGAAGGCTGGCCATCGAATACCTCTGACAGCCCGATCATTAAATCAGCGAACATGATTTCATCCTGTGGCTGCATCTTGTCTCCTTTCCTGCCGAATTTTTAACCATTGCTCAATTCCGAGATTCTTTTTAGATCCATTGTCCCTATGATAACGGCCATTCAAGACTTTTGTCATATTGGTTGGTCTAATTATCCATTCAAGATCTGATTGAAAGTCTGTTTTCTTACCCATTAAAAACTCTGATTCACCAACATAGGCAAAATACTGATCCCACCATTTTAGATTTTGTCGGTCTGGTTTCTCTCTCCAGCGAGCCCTTAGAATCTTCCGGAGGTGTTCCGGCCAAGATTGAATTTTTGGTAAAGCCGGAAGGATTTCATGGTAGAGTTTTGTTATCTCGTTATGAGGACAAGCTGGATGTTTCTCACTCTCGCCTTCCCCTTCGGAAGGCAAAGGGTCTCCAGTGTTATTGTCTTTTGTAACAGTGTCTTTTGTATAAGTGTCTTTTGTGGTACCCTTTTTCGGTAACGTCAAATTACCTTTTTCGGTAACGTACGTTACCTTTTTCGGTAACGTTACCTTTTTCGGTAACGTGAGCCATTCATCAAAATCCTTTTGAAATCCATAAGTTACAGTAAGGTCGTTACCTTTTTTGGTAAAGCGAGACGTAGCGTTACCTTTTTTGGTAATGAGGTTCATAGAAAGCAGCTTCTTGATCCCCATCGATACGTGAGGCTTAGAGATCCCAGTACATTCAACAAATTGAGAGAGGGAAATAGAATCAGTCAATTTATTCCACCCATAAGTTTTCCGCAGAATCACGTCCAATATCTGACGAGCCTCCCCAGGAATCCTTGTTCGTCCCAGGGCTTCCATAATCTCATTGGATATCGCCGTGTAGCCATCTTCCTTTTGAGGTGATGCCATAGGTCCCCTATTTTTCCGAAGCCTTTTCCAAGATACTCTCGCTATATGGCTTATGGCTAAGGCTTCCCTCAGGCCTGAAGCTCCAACCTAAATAAAAGCTGCGGTCCTTGCGTAACCCAGGCAAAACCAGCTGCTCCCCGTTTATAGTTCCCGTAAAGAATGGTCTTTCTTTCATCTTCACCCTATCCCCCATTTCCATAAGAAACCTCCTTCCCATCTTTATTTACGCCATACCTCTCCATGATTTACCCCCTTGCATGAGACCTGTGCCGGGAGCTTTAAATCAACAAATCTTTAGGATCACAATTCAGAGCCTTTGCCAACCGATTGATCGTCTTGAGCGTCAAATCTTTTGGGTTATAGAAATAATACCCGACCGCCTGACGAGTCATGTGAAGCAAGTCCCCAAGCGCCTGATATGTCAGCCCCTGTCGATCCATTTCCATCTTCAGTTTTTTTGTATTTAGTTTCATGGCTGAACGGTACTATTGATTTAAAAGAATGTCAAGCTTTTTTTTTACAGGCATCAAGGTGTTGATTTGTCTGGATAATCACGTTTTATTGAATCTATAGCAAAATAATCCTTGACAAGGGGTTTCCGGTTGGTCTATGATGCAGGCAACTTTATAAAAAAGGAGAGAATCATGAAAAGTAAGAGGCTGGAACAATTAATTGTATGGCTTTGCTGGGCCGTTGTTTTCACCGCCTTTGGGTACTTTTGGCATTTTCGTGCAACTGGAGGATGGTCATGAAAATCACATTTACATGGTGGAGCTGGAGAAACGGGCAGAATCGGAAGGAAATAGTCCTAACGAAAATCAAAAACGGCTACCCTTCCAAGAAGTCATACAAGCGGTTCGAGCAGGCCGTGGAAGAACTTAACGGGAAGAAAATCAGGATAGTGGTAAAGGAGGTTTAAATGGAACAAACAGCACAAGATATAAACGCAACATTGGAAAGATTCAAGAAAGAAGGCGCTCACCTATTATTGCCGTCAACGTACATTTCAGAACTCCCGCCATATCACAAGATCGTGGTGGATAAAGTGTTTTTGGCAGCCGATACGGATGAGCGGGACGTGTACATGCAGGATAAAGGATATGGTCAGAAGCAAGCTAAATACGCTATTGCCCGGCAGGGCCTCATGAAGCTGGCAAATGCCGCAGGTATCATGTGGGACCCTGCGAGGTGTATCCGGTTGGACGACCGGAGGGACAGGGGTTACGTGGCTTACCAGGCCGTGGCTGGTCTGAAAAAAATTGACGGCTCCCCCCTCTTCTTCAAGGCCGAATATGATCTTGATTTTGAGGTGATTGAGGATGAGATTACGGAGGGGTACGAGAATAAACGTAAAGGGTTTGACGGTAGCGAAAGAGACAGCGGAAAGTGGTGGCATAAAATGGACGAAGCCGCACAGGACGCCTATATCGATAAATGTATCCGCCGGGACATGCTCCAAAAGCGGAAGCATAAATCGAAACTTGCAGAGACCGGAGCCATGACCCGCGTTGTCCGGGCACTTCTTAACCTCAAATCGACCTACACGGCGAAAGAGCTTGAGAAACCGTTTATCGTGGTCAGGACGGTGTTCCAGCCTGACTATTCAGATCCTGATACAAAGAAAGCCTTGGCCGAGGCATCAGTGCAGGCCGTTGCCGGAGTGTTTGGCCCTGCCAGGCAACTACAATTGACGGATGCCCCGGTCAACGTAACCCCCGTGGCCACAACTGAGTTCCCGGACGATATCCCAGAGGCGCCAGAAGCTGAACCCGGAGATGAGGCCCCGGAAGAGCCAGAGGGTGAAGGGTTCCCAGACCCCGTGACTGCCGATTTCCTGACCCTGAGCGTAGAGGATCGAATTACAACCATAGCCGAGGCAGCGAAGCAGCGGGGGATTAAAGACAATAGGGCACTATGGGAGTTCTATCAAGCCGAGACCGGGAAAAACCCCCCGAAAACCGTCAAAAAGATGCCGGAAGAGGATATGCTTAAATTGTGGCGGGCTCTTATGGCTTTGGAGATAGAAGCGCCAAAGACTGAGATCCCCGACGACGATATCCCTTTTTAAGAAAAGCAGGTGATCGACACATTATCCAGGAGGAACCCATGAGAATACTTCATTTTTCAGACGTTCACGTGGAGGACAAGGCAATCGAAGAGGTACGGACTTGCTTAGGCTATATCGTGGAGCAGGCCCAGGACCTTAAGCCCGACCTTATCGTTATGGCCGGGGACACATTCAATAACCGACTTGTCAAGCTTGATTCACAGGCCGCAAAGCTGATTTTTGAGATGTACGCGAGATTAGCCGATATCGCGCCAATGGTAGTGATTGTTGGTACACCATCGCATGATGGGCTCACGGTGCAGGTCCTAAGCCACATCATAGGCAGATATCCTATCTATGTTTCGGATTTCCCGGAGCAGATATTTTTTACGGGTACGGCCTTCTTTAGTGCCCCCCCAGTGATGGTAGACTGCGAAGCGGTAATCTCCTGCATCCCTACCCCCACAAAACAATACTGGCAGGAATACGGCGGGAAACACCAATCCGCAAAGGAAACTGACGCAGAGGTCGCCAAAGCCATGGGTGTAATGTTGGCGGACTTCGGAGCTAAAGCCTCAGAATACGATTGCCCCCATATCCTGGTCGGTCATTTCTCTGTGGGAGGGGCCTTTGTCTCTGAAACCCAGCAGCTTATAGGAGTCGATATTGAGCTTTCCAGGGATCAGATAGGGCTTGCTAACGCGGATCTGGTTTGCCTGGGGCATATCCATTTACGGCAGCGGATAGGGGAAAACATCTTTTATTCCGGGTCCATTTACCGGAAGGATTTTGGAGAATTAGAGGCGAAGGGTTTCTATCTCCATGAGGTTGATCCGGGTATACCAAAGCAGTACAAGTCCCAATTCATCGAAACCCCAACCCGGAAGCTGGTTAAAATCAAACACGATTTTATAGATTCCCCTATTTCAGAGCTTGATTTGTCTCTATATTCTCTCGATGAAGACGAGGTAAAAGACGCCGTTGTGAGAGTTGAAATCAAGGCCTATCAAGACGACGCCGACAAACTCAAAGAGGAGGACATCAAATCTTTCTACATGTCGGCAGGTGCCCGAATGGTTGATCTTAAAATTCAACGTGTTCCACGGGAAACAGTGCGAAGCGCGAAACTCCTTGAACTCCAAACCCTTCGGGAGAAGATCCGGGAGATGGCCCTCTTACGGAAAGAAGATGCTCCGGAAAGCATTTTGATCAAAGCAGACATGCTGGAGGGTATGACGCCGGATGCGATTTATAAGGAGATAGGCAATGCCTAAGCTCATGCCGTTAAAACATATCTGTGCTTACTGTACAGGGTACGGTTTCAAGGGAGGCAATCCCGACGGCCCAGGGCAGGCATATTGTAAAGATTACAAGAGATGGTTCCCGGATCAGATGGACCCGGAGCGGACCCCCGCCGGCATGAGAGGCGGGAAATGTAAACGCTGGAAGCATATGGGGGAAAAATGAAGTTACTCGATCTATTTTGCGGAGCCGGGGGCGCAGCTATGGGATACCATAAAGCAGGATTTGAGGTTGTCGGCGTTGATATTCACCCTCAACCTCATTACCCGTTTGAGTTCCACCAGGCCGATGCACTTGAATTTCCACTGAAAGGGTTTGACGTGATACATGCAAGCCCACCGTGTCAGGCGTATTCGAGCTTAAAACACATGTGGAATGCAAAAAAACATGTTGATTTTTTGCCAGCAACGAGAGCTAGGCTTGTTGCATCGAGGCTACCATATATTATTGAAAATGTTAGGGGCGCACCGTTAATAAATCCCATGGTTTTATGTGGCACGATGTTTGGGCTTCAGACGGCGGACGGCGATGCCGAATTGTGGCGGCACAGGCTTTTCGAGTCAAACATGGGTTTAACCGTAGACCTGGAATGCAACCATCGGAAATTAAAGAAGGTTATTGGTGTTTACGGCAGTAGTGGTGGAAAATCAGTAAGGGGCGGTACCCAAGGCTTTAGTGTTAAAAAAAGGCGTGAGGCTATGGGAATCGATTGGATGAATGGGGCGGAATTATCCCAGGCAATTCCACCGGCATACACAGAGTTTATAGGAAAGAGATTAATCGAAATATTTAAGAAAGGAGAAAAGGCATGAAAATCAACAACTTGAAGCTACGCGGATTTATCGGCGTGAAAAAAGGACTTGGATTGGATGAAATCGAATTAGATCTCTCCGGTCTTTCCGGGCTCATTGCCCTGTCTGGGCAGAACGGCGCTGGAAAAACTTCAATCCTGGAATCATTACAGCCATACCGGACCCTAGCCAGTCGATCAAAGGCCCTGCAGCATCATGTATTCATGCGGGACGCCTGCAAGGAGCTTGACTTTGACTTTCAGGGAGACAACTATCGAACCAAAGTCTTGATTGATTGCGACTCCGGCAGGCAGGAAGGGTACATTCGGAAAAACGGTGTCAGCGAAATTGATGGTAAGGTCCGCAACTATGACGCATACATTGAAGATCTTTTCGGTTCAAAGGATCTCTTTTTCAATTCGATCTTTTGTGCTCAGAACGCCTCGAAGCTGTCGGATTTGACGACCGGGAAGCTCAAGGAACTGTTCTCGGAGTTCCTGCGCCTTGACCAGTACGTAGCCCATGAAGCCACAACAAAGCAGTGCCTCGTCATTCTAGGATCTCAGGCCAGCGTCTACGACCGACAGGTTGAACGCATTCAGGAGAGCGTCCGGTTGTTGATAGGGGTAGACGAGCAGCTTGAGGGGGCGATTAACGCCAAAACAGAGCAAACAGCCTTGATTACGCAAATTGAGCACAGTATCGTGTCCATGGCGTCCAGAATCGTAACCACTGGCGAAATAATCGCAGTCAATGCGATCATGGAAGACCGGGCAGAGGATTTCCGGGGAAGGATTAAGGCCTCGGAGGCTGGAATTGAAAACGCATCTGACGAATATAACGCCCGGGTGGACGGATTACGCGGCAAATTACGGAAGGTCAAAGCCGACATTTCCACCTTCGATAAGACCCTGGAAATGCGGGATGAGATTGAAGCCGCAACTTCCAGAAAGACAGAGCTGAATGAGAAGATAATAAATCAGACAACGGCCATTGAACGATGTCAATCTGATCTTTATGCGATCAGGGAAAAAATCCACCAACATGATCAAACCATTCCACCGTCCACCAAACCCCACAAGCGGGAAAACGACATTCCTCTGTTGAAGTTACAGATCCAGAATGCCGAAAGCAAGGCCCAAGATCTTGAAAAGAGGGACCCGGACTGCACGTCAAAGACTTGTAGCTTCATCGAGGGCGCTTTGCAGGCTCAGGGCTCGGTTGAAGGCTTGCGGGCAGAACTGAAAGCGGTTGGATGGGAAGTCGCGGAACACGACCGGAAGGTTGAAACCATCCTGAAAGAAGCCGCCGGAGCCAAAGCCGAGATGCAGGGCATTGAAGACGAAATATCACGTACCGTGAAGATTCTGCAAAAACGGCTTTCCGCCTCGAAAGTTGAATATGACGAATGTGCGCGACGAGCGGCCCGTCACGACGATTTGAGAGTAGCCATCGCCCAGAAGAAAACCGCCCAAGCCCGCGCAGAGGAATTAACCGCCCAGGGAATGAAGGAAAAGACCGTTTTTGATGTAAGAAATGACAACTTATGGGCAGAACTTGACAAAATGCGGGCGTCTTTGGACGAAATCATGGCGAAAATTGACAGTTCCGCAAAAGGCACCCTCACGGCGCTTGAGATTACCCATGAAGACAAGCTGGCCGAGAAAAAAGGGATCATGGAGCAGGTTGACGCCCTATCTTCCGATATTCAGCAATACCAGCGGGAGATAGAACAGAGGAACGCATACAGGAAACAAGAATCCGAGTTGAACTTGAAACAAGCGAGCATCCAAACCCAGATAAAGGAATGGACGTATCTAAGGGACGCCCTATCAAAGGACGGACTCCGGGCCCTGGAGATTGATGCCGTAGCTCCATCGATCTCAGCCTATGCAAACCAGATCCTTTTCAACACCTTCGGCCCTGCTTATTCCGTGAAGTTGCGGACCCAGGACGATGAGGGACGTGAGGTTTTGGACATCCTGGCTATAGAAGAGGACGGCAAGGAAACGCTGTTAGAGGATCTGTCAGGAGGGGAAAAGGTCTGGAGCTTAAAGGCGCTTCGGCTGGCCATGACGTTGATAGCAAAGCAAAAAAGTGCACGACAATTTTTGAGCGCCCTTGCAGACGAAGAGGATGGCGCCCTTGACGCAGGAAACGCCCAGAACTTCATTCATCTTTATCGGTCTTTCATGGACGCGGGTGGCTTCGAGGATTGCTATTTCATCAGTCATCGACCTGAGTGCATCGCCATGGCCGACCATGTTTTAGAGTTTGGGAATGGTGGGGTCTCGATCAATTAACCGATAACCAGAAACTTAAAGGAGATAAAAATGAAAATTTCAGTGAAAAACCTATCATCGATCGCAATGCCGGATTTCTGCCCCAGGTGCTTCTGGATCAAGCAGAACGTGAAAAACATCCCCTTCCAAATCTTCCCAGGGGTGTTTTCCGCAATAGATAGTTGGACGAAAAAGGTTGTCCATTCCTATTTTGATACCACAGGGCATGCGCCTGAATGGCTCCCAAATCTTGCAAAAGCCGTCGCATACCACAAAGCCCTCCATTGGTCGAAATTTCGGAGAGAAGATTCTGAAACCGGGATAGAGACGAGAGGGGTAGTCGATGACCGCTTTGAGATGGAAGATGGTTCGTTCCATATCCCGGATTATAAGACATCGAAGTTGTCAGGGAGCCAGGACAAGCTTTTCCCGCTGTACGAAGCTCAATTGAATGCCTACGCCTGGATACACGAAGGAGGGTTTGGCCACGTCTCGGAGATAGATCTGATCTACTGTTCGCCACAAACGGATCTATCTGACCTCGAAGAAAGTGAAGGTTTTTACCATGGAGGGTTTCGGATGAAATTCGAGGGAACGATAGTTCCGGTTGAGATTAAGCCCGACTTAATCCCTGGCCTATTCAAGCGGGCAAAGAGCATTCTTGATATGGACCGGCCACCGGCTGGGGTTGCTGGTTGCAAGGACTGCACCGCCATGGAAAACTTGCTGGCTGTATGTGGGAGGGAGTGATTTTGGGAAAACAATCAATATCAGATAGGCTGAAAATACTCCATGCACAACACCCAGATGGCTACGCGGGATCTCCTTTGGCTCCATTGCCGCGTTACCCGGAAAAGGGTGATGAAGTGGAACGTGAAGCCAAAAAAGATAATACACCAATCCGTGCAGGGCGGTTCTTAATATCTCTCTTCGACGGAACGGAAGACGAGGGCCTGTTGATTACCGATACGGAAACAGGAAAAGGGATGCGGTTTAACGGTGATGTCCTAGAAAACGCTATTCACGGTATGTGGAATGAGCATTTTTGATGGGGAGTGAAAAGCGATCCATGCGCCAACACCAAAGAGAGTTCAAGGAAGCCATCGACGGCGTTATAGCAGGATCAGGAACTAAGGAAGTCCTGGTCCACGTGACGCCAGGCGGAGGCAAATCGGCCTTGCCGATCATTGCCGGCAGGCTGATCACCGCAGGCCTGGCCGATGCGATTTGCTGGGTGGTTCCCCGGAAATCTTTACAGGATCAAGGAGAAAGGAATTTTATAGATCCCTTCTTCCGGAACATGCTCGGCCATTCTTTGACAATCCGCTCCAGTACGAACGAAATTAATCCATGCAGGGGCCTTCATGGTTTCGCGACCACCTATCAGGCTATCGGCATGGATGAAAAACAGACTGTATTAAGGGATTTTTCAACCAAAAGATATATCCTGATCCTGGACGAATTTCATCACGTAGAAGAGGATGGGGAATGGTTCAATGCCATGGCCCCCATAGCCAGGAAAGCGGCTTTCCTGATCCTTATGACCGGGACCCTTGAACGAGGCGATAAAAAGCCTATTGCATGGGTGAAATATGAAAACTCGAAACCTGTCTTAGACGCAAACAGCATCCGGTATGATCGAGAAACCGCACTCAAAGAAAGGGCGATCCTGCCCATCGAGTTTACCCTTTTCGACGGTCATGTGGAATGGAAAACGAAAAGCAGCGGGCATAAATCAGGTCTATTATCAGAACGGACCCTTGATGCAGGGGAGGCGCTGGTCACAGCTCTGTCAACCGGGTTTTCCGATATGCTTTTAGCTAAAGGAGTCCAGCACTGGAAAGAGACTCTACACCAGCACCCCGGATCTAAACTCCTGATAGTCACAGCCGATTTTGATCATGCGAAAAAGGCAACAAAAAGGCTCAAAGAGCAGGGACTTTATGTTAAAATTGCCACTTCTCACGACTCGCCACGGGCTCTCCGAAACATAAATGAATTCAAGTTCGGGAGGCTCGATATCCTGGTCAGCATTGCCATGGCATACGAGGGTTTGGATGCACCACAGATCAACCACATTGTCTTCCTAACCAGAATTCGGTCAAGACCATGGGTGGAGCAGTGTATCGCCCGTGCTGTCCGAATTGACCGCCATGCAGGCCCATACAATACCCAGAGGGCGTACATTTTCGCCCCAGACGACTTTCTTTTCCGGAATGTTGTGGAAGAAATTGAATCAGAGCAGCTTTCAGTGATCATGAAGGCCCAAGAGGAAAGGGGCGAAAGAAGAGAAAACGGAACCGGCGCCATCAGGGAGCCGGATGTCATACCGTTAGGATCGATATTAACAGCGGAGAGGTCCTTCTCTTTGGGAGGGGAGAATCATGGGGCCTCTCCGTATCAAACCCCGACAGATCTTGAGCACGATCTCCGGCATGATATCGAAGAACACGTTCGGGACTTCTGCTTTAAGAATTATTACAGAATCGAAAGGATCAACGCGGAAATTAAAGACGCGTTCGGGAAGCCCAGGGCAGAAATGACACTCTCCGAGTTGCGAAACACCCTCGTCTTCATCCGGGACGCTTACCCCCTTAACGGCAACTCGATCATTTCACAGGTGAGCCAGCCCAGGGGGAAAGGACGCCGGAAGAGCGCCAAGGCAGAAGAGGTTGAACCGCCAGACCAATTAGAGCTTTTTGGGGCTACTCCCTATCATCCTTGAGAAATCCAATGATCCCCGTAATGGCCATTGCGCCGATTTCCGGCTTTCCAACCGCAACACACGCCAAGGCGATAACGATGATCCCGACCATTGCCCATTTTTTGAGCGTCATGATTCCCCTCTATTCATTCTGAAACAGAAACGAACATGCAGCATCGACGAAATATCCAATGGGTCCAGATAATGCCTGCCAGGTCTCCGCCTGTCCCCCAGTTGAAACACTTGTAACAGCACCAACCACACTCTCCGTGGCGTTCATTACAAACTCTTTCTTTTCTGATCCAGCATGCGGTTCCCCATCAAATGCTTTTTCCGCAACTCCCACCATCTGGACCACAAACGGTGCAATAGACGTTAAAATTTTAAGCCATCCCATGATAATTCTCCTTGTGTTAAAGCGTTTATGGTTTCGCCTCACTTTGAAAGCCTCCGAACCTCCAGGGTTAAGCCTTTCATCAAAGTTTTCAATTCACACAAATCAGCACTGATATCTATGAACTTCATCTCGCTGGAGGTTTGCAGCACCTTTATATTGGTTCCGTGGGACATTGTTGAGCTACAAAACCACAGTAGCCCGGCAGCCACCACAACGACACAGACGTTAGTGACTATCCGCTCAAGTTGAGGTCGTTCTTTGTCGTTGGCCATTTTTTCATCACGCCTATTCCCCTCCGACCTTCTCCTTCGTGGTCGCGTCGGGATGCGGAACGGGTTTCGGGGTAACGACATTTTCATTGAAGACCTGATTTAAATGCAGCATCAGGCCGTCCATGTTGTCGATGGTTATTGTGTTTCCCTGGTTACGTTGAAAAAAAGCGCCGATCTCTGTCTGTACCTCTTTCTGTACTTTCGTTTGGAAATCAGCCTGAGCAATTCCAGGAACCAAAAATGCCGCCATAATCAATACTACGGTAAATCTTTTCATTGTGCCTCCTTGGCTTAATAGGGTTTTTGTATATGCTACTCTGTTTTGTCTAATCTTGTCAAAACACTTTCCATTTGTACCTCAAGAATGTTTACCCTTTTATGGAGTTGAATAATGTATAGGGCTTGTTCTTCAGTCTTAACCATGAGATCGCTCATCCTAACCCCATCAGGTTCGGTCAACCCAGGCAATTTGTTATACTCTTTTATATGCTCGTCAACTTCATCAATGGTTGGTACTTCATGATCAGGCCCAAAAACAAAATCACACGTAGCCCCAGAGGTTAAATCTCCGTATACACACATATCTCCATAGGTAGCTCCTGTTGCCAACTGTATATACATTAGATTATTAATAAAAGAACCAAAACTGGTGTTTCTCCTCTGTATCTGAAATACATTACCGTCATTTACAAAATTAAGACTTGATCCACCACTGGTAGAATCCTCAAGCCAGAAGCTGGGCGAGGTCGTCAGGATGCGCGTACCGAGAGAAGAGGCGGCAACGCCTACCGACAATCCCCCATCTGCTCTCATAGCGCCAGTAGCATACATCCCCGCAGAACCGGTGCTGACGCCTCCTGCAAAAGCACCACTACCGGTAGAAACAACATTCCCTGCACCGTTTACAGAATACTTCCTAACGCTATTCCTAATAATATCAATGAAATACCCTGAATAACTCGCATTACCATAACTTATCTGTAACCCTGCCCCTGTAGTTTTTACACTGCTCTCATCAGAAATGAGTATATCCCTGGTAGTATTATAACCTGCGATAGTGGTTAAACCTGCATGATCGGTTGCTGCCCTGGTATAGATCATATAAGAATTGCTATTAACTCTGCTGGCCTGCGTAGTGACTAATACACCATAACTAGGTACTGCTGTACCGGCGGGATGTGTTTGTCCAGTTATGAAGGTGCTCCCCAAAGGAGCATAAAACCCTCTTCCACCACCTACATCTGCACGAAAGCAACTAGCATTCCAAGTTGAGCCCGCCCAGAAACAGTCCCCCGATCCATAATTAGCCACTGAATTGGCTGGCCAATCATAGTGTGCATAATTGCTTACAGTGGTGGGGCTTCCACTCCCCTGCCCCTGCTCTGCGTGAACGTTTCCTTTATACCAGGTGCTAACCTGTCTGGTTGCTCCAGTATTGTTAGCAAACATCCTCACTGGCCTAGGCTCATTGTAAGCATTTGGCATGTTATTGTCGGATAAAAGGTCATATCCAAACTTGGAATAGATAGCTACATCATGCAGTATGGTATCAACACCTATAGTTAGTTGATCGCTGTTAGGCGTGCTGGTCTCTAAATAAACAGTATCCCATTCTTCTCCATAGATAGTAACCCCTGCCGGTATAGTATTAACCCAGCTCCCACTATTTAATTTAATCCTGGTATTTCTAGGAATAAAGAACTGTCTAAATCCAGCGGCGTAAGCTGCTATAAGTGCACCTAAATCGTTAGTACCTGATACCACCCCACTACTGACGGTGGCGTTACTCACTGCGCCGTAGCTTGCGATATTCCCTACCGTTTGAACTCCCGGGGCACCTCCTCCGATTTCCGTTTCCCAGGCCCCCCTACCACTTCCGTCGGAGACCCAAATATCCCCGGAATTCCCCTCAGAGTTGATTCCGTAGGTATACATATCAGCTATGCCAAGACTTGTCCTGCCTGTCGCAGCAGTAAGGCCGGTTGACGCCCCACTCCATTTAAGCCGATCTGTATATGCCGTGTTCCAGTTTGCTGAGTTGTTGGTGACAGAGGCGGACCACGCCGAACCAGTGGATAGGGCTATACCGGCGCCGGGGTATGTCATACCGGTAGAAGTCCAATTAGCGTCTCCATAGGTTTTAATCGCATGTCCATCAGGAAGGTTAGAGCCGTCAGTCAAAGAGTCTTCAGCATTGCGAGTAGCCGCAGTGCCTAAACCCAAAGAGGATCTACCAGTGGAAGCCGTCAATCCCGTGGCCCCTCCGTCCCACTTCAATCTGTCTGTATATGCCGTATTCCAGTTGGTGGAATTATTGGTTAAGAATGTAGCCACCCCTGAGGTTATAACGGGGATATGGTTCGACCATCCTGCCGTATTAATCTGAAGACCTCCATACGTCCCTTTCAATGGTCCCGAGGACCCGGTAAAAGCAGCCGAATAAGTGGGCAAGCCTGCGCCGTCTCCTATTACTATTGTCCCATTGCCCAAAATTCCGCTAGACGTAATAGGGCTTGTGCCATTTCCAAACAATACCCCTTCAGCTAAG
>Ga0208769_1000343_pt1 | contig 23649 bp, 38 predicted proteins | sample AntAceMetag02UKC_FD_184768 | JGI IMG/M metagenome (GOLD analysis project Ga0208769, IMG submission 184768) | Saline lake microbial communities from Ace Lake, Antarctica- Antarctic Ace Lake Metagenome 02UKC (SPAdes) (version 2) | ecosystem: Environmental > Aquatic > Non-marine Saline and Alkaline...
ATCTTTGGTTGGGAGTACCCAATGTAATTGGAACATGTTTGAATAAGGGTGAATTCTTAGTTGAGGCAAAATTAATTTCTCCTGATAATAAGAAAGTTTTGGCAGGGATTGATACTTTGGTTGGAGAGTTTAACATTACAGTTAATGGGAATTTTCTTGATGCTTTTGGTGATTTGGAATTGAAAAATTTAAAGAATGGGAAACAAATTACAAGAGGTGGGCAATATAAATATAAGGCCTATAAGGAGGAAAGTATTGATGACTATGGGTATGAATGTGAGGATGTTGAAACTGCAAATGGAACAATACAAGATTGTGAATATGTTGAGGTTGGAAAACATACAGAGATCAGTTGGGAATGGAAACCAATATTAAATTCAAAAGAGATCTTTAAAAGTGGAAAGGATTATGAGATTGGTGTTTTTGTTGATACTGTAAATGGTGATAGGGGTGATTGGATACCCTCTTTTGTTGGCAAGGCAATTCCTGAATGGGCAAGTTGGACAACAGAGAATTGTGGAACAGGGGGAAGTTTGGCCATTATTGGAGATGATTGTATTCATACTTTTGCATCAAGTGGTACTTTTGGTTATGTTGATAAGATAAGTGATGTTGAGGTTTTGGTTGTTGCAGGTGGTGGTGTTGGTGGTTGGGCAAGAGGTGGAGGTGGTGGTGCAGGTGGTCTTATTCATAATACTTCTTATTCAGTTTCGGCAAATGTTTCTGTTACTGTTGGGGTTGGTGGAACAGGTGCAACAAGTAATAGTTATGGAGGATATGGAACTGATAGTGTTTTTGGAACATTAACAGGTGTGAGGGGAGGACAGGGAGGAAGTTCTGATGGTGCCTATTCATCAGGAACAAATGGAGGTTCAGGAGGAGGTTCTCCAAATTCTGCCGATACATCAGGAACAGGAACATCAGGACAGGGATATGATGGTGGAGTTGGAAAAGATAGCCCATGGATTGCAGGTGGTGGGGGAGGTGCAGGTGGAATTGGACAGGGAGGACTTTCAGGAGGTGCAGGTGGGATTGGTTATACTACTAATATTAATGGAACATCATTTTGTTATGCAGGTGGTGGAGGTGGTGCAACTAATGGTGCAACAGCAGGAACAGGATCATGTGGTGGAAGTGATGGGGCAACTTATGGCCCTGCATCCTCATCAAGTGCAACAGGATTTGGTGCAGGATCTGGAGGATCTGCGTATGCAACAACAGGAGATGCATCAGATGGTATTGTAATTGTGAAATATGAGGCATTTCTTTTGAATGATTTAGCAGTTACACAAAACTCTCCTGTGGATACTTACAACACAACATCAAGGGATGTGGTTTTCAATTGTTCTGCAACAGATGGTATTGGAGTGATTAACTTAACCCTTAATATTGATGGAGTGGCAAACCACACAATCACAGATGGGGGTGCAGGAGATATTAATCTCTCTTTACAAACAACAGTATCTTTGCCTGATGGATCTCATAATTGGAGTTGTACTGCAACAGATGATACTGAAAGTGTTAATAGTGGAAATCTTACATTGACTATTGATACAACTCCCCATATCCAATATGAAGATCCAACACAAGTGGATGATTATAATTCCTCATCCCCTTATATTCCGATCAATGTTTCCTTAACTGAAACTTACTTTGACACAATCGGTTTTAATATCGGAGGCACAGAGTATAATTATTCTGATGGTACAAGATTTATTAATAATAGTTTTGCAGATGGAACTTATGAATATTTTGTTACAGTTTATACATCCACAGGGCAGAATAATGTTACTGAAAGCAGGAACATAACTATTGATACAACTCCATCAATTGTCTTTGTAACTCCTCCAACTCTTATTAATTATGCAAACATCACCCAAGAATATATCCCAATGAAAGTGATCACAACAACTGCCTATTTCAAAAACATAACTTATTATTTGCAAAATGTTAATGGAACATTTTATACAGATTATTATGAAACTCCAACTTATGATATAAACTTTACAGATATGCCTGATGCACATTATCATTATAATGTTACAATTTGCACAACAACTGATCAATGCAACACAACTGAAACAAGGCATCTTAATCATGATGCAACTGCACCTGTTCTTTCTGATCCCTATAACTTAACAGATCTTACAACCAAAACCCTCCCAATAAATTCCACATGGCATTTCAATGCAACTGATATTAATATTGATAAGTGTTGGTATATGGCATCACATGAAAGTGGATCTTTTTGGGTGGAAGATCCTATTGTAATTGTTACTTGTAACAGCACGATCACAGATGTTGAATGGACTTTTGAGGGAAATAAATCAATTGATTATTGTGCCAATGATACTTTTGGATTGGAAACTTGTGGGAAAAAATATCTTTGGATATATGAATTAACAGATACTCAAACAGAAAGCAATGATCCAACTGTTGAGGGATTAACAGAGACATGGACATTGCAAGTTAATAGGACAGCAATCTCAACAACAACTGCATATCTTGTTGTTGATGGATCAGTTTATGATCCGACAACTACAACAGCAGGAACAGATGGTTACACTTTTGAAGTTGAAAAAGAGATCCCTCAAACATGGGGAAACACCACAGGAAATCTTTTGGATTGGTATTGGAATTATACGATTGAGGGAATTGTTGCAAATCAAAGTACCGACACAGAAAACATTACAGTTTATGAATTGGCCATTGATGATTGTACAACTTATGGAGATCTGATCCTTAACATGAGTTTATTGAATGAGGAGGATGGAGTTGCAATTAATGAGACAGCAGGATCAAACTTTGAGTTGGATCTTACATTGACATCAAAAGCAAACTCATCAATCACTTTGGATTACAGCAATATATGGACAGATGATAATAATCCATTGGTTTGTATCCCATCAGAAGTTTTGAATAATACAGAGTGGCAAATGGATTTTACAATTGGGTTTGATAGTACAGATCATGTTTGGGAATTTTATTATCTTGATAATGGAACATTGGACAGCACAAAAATATTCAATAGTTTGACAAAAACTCCTCTGAATTTTTATGATCTTTTAACAGCAGATAGTACCTCCTTTTTATTCAAATATTATGATGCAGATGGATTGAATGTTGATGATAGCATTGTGCATGTTTTCAGAAAATATGTTGGAGAGGGTACTTTCCTTGAAGTTGAAAGGGCAAAGTCAGATAATAATGGGGATACAATTGTGCATCTTGTTGAGGAGGATGTGATTTATTACTTTGTGATCTCACAATATGGGCAGATCTTATTTACCTCATCCCAATATACTGCATTATGCCAAGCAACTCCTTGTACAATTCAAATTGAGGCATCAGGAGGATCTGCAACTTTCCCAACAGAGTGGGATCTTGTTGAGGGGGGTGCTTATACAATCTCCTCCTCATCCACAACAAGAGATGTTACTTTGAATTATTCAGTTGATGATCCAAAAACAGTTAATTTAACTGTGTATAAATATGAAAGTGATGGATCTTATACTGCACTTGACACAGGATCATCAACAGGCCTTACAGGATCAGTTGTTTTGAATGTACCACAGAGTGCAGGTAATGTCTCCTTTTTTGCATCAGTTATTATGGAGGAGGAATTTGTTGATAGTGAATGGATTGATTTTTCAGGCAAATCATCTGATAAGTTTGGAGTTGCATTATCATTATTTATTGCATCCTTAATCATATTAACTTTGGGATTGATGTCAGTATCAGAGGGTGGGATCACAATCTTTTGGGTTGTTTTAGGTGTGGCCTTATCAGGATTTTTGGGATTGATCAACACAGAGGTGGGATCAGGAGTTTCCAAATACTCAATAGTTATATTCTTAATTGTTGCAGGTGCATTACTATTATGGAAATTGACAGGAGGCAGGAAATAATATGGGAGATGATGGATTTAGAAACACAATAATTGCCTTGACATTGTTTGTTGCTTTTTCATGGTTGTTGATCTCTGTTGCAATTGATTTTGGTGCAGAGTATGGAGTTGATGCAGAAGAAATTGGTGGAGGATCATTGAATTTGGGAGATTTCCAATCAAGTGCAGGATCGGTTGAGAGTGATGTAAGTGCTTTTAGATCAAGTTTTGAGGAGGGTGATGTTGATGATATTGATGATGCATCAGGTATGTTTGGTACAGCAAAGAAATTTATATCTCTGATTACAACCCCATTTACTTTATTAGGACAGGTTTTGCAGAATATATTGGGAGTACCTGCATTGGTGATCAATGTATTGTTAGGATTATTAGGGATTGGATTAATATTGGGTATTTGGCGTGTTTTGAGGGCAGGGAGTTAGTGATGGGAAGAAAAAAAGGATACAAACATGATATGGAAACAAAAATGAAAATAGCACAAACCAAAAAGGGTGTAAGAGTTTCAGTTGGTACAGAATTTAAGAAAGGATGTACTGCATGGAATAAGGGGAAAAAGATGGAGAGAAATATTGGCAAGGATCATCCAAGTTGGAAAGGTGGCACATCAAGATATTGGGCAAATAAAGTTTTATTAGGGAGTGGGAAAGAAACAGGCCATTGCCAAATATGTAAAGAAAAAACAAAAACCCAAATACATCATGTAAATGGAAATGCAAAAGATAATAAGATCCAAAATTTAGGTGTTGTTTGTAGTTATTGCCATTTTGCAATTCATGATAATGGAAAGAGTACGAAGTTTCAAACAGGACATCAGAATTTATATTTTGGGAAACAAACAGGAGGTTTAAGTTAATATTGCACACACATCACCAACAACAGTTAATGCAAGTGCAGGGATGGATAGTTTTCTCCCTTACTTATCAGAGGTTACAAACTTTTGGTTTGGGAGAATGATCATGATTGCAGTATTTATTATATTCTTTATGGGATATTTGAAAGCAAAAAATGATGATTATGTGGGAGGGTTTGCAGTTGCATCTTATGTTTCTTTCGTAATTGGCCTGTTGTTTTGGGTTATGGGATTATTAACAGGGATGGATTTTGCCTTGATATTGGGTGTGGCCATGATCTCCTCTGTGGTTTTATTTATGCAACCAAAGAATTAAGTGGATACAGCGTATCCACCAATTTAATAAGGATCTCACACACAATTATATATGGTGATACATAATTATTTTCTTGTAAGGGGGTTTTTTTTAAAGTGAAATTCGGACAAAAGGATAAAGGAGTGGCAGGATTGACAATTTTATTGTCTCTTGTTACAATGTTATTTGTTATTGGATTACTTGTAATGATCTTTGCCATGATGGGAGGAGAATTGCAGGATGCAACAACTGATACAACTGCGATCGGAGTTATCAATGATACTACTGTGAGTATATCATCTGTAACCGATTGGTTTCCTATATTTATTGTGATCGGTGCTATGGTTGTTCTTATCTTATTGACAGTAATAATTATTACTGCAATCAGAGGGAGTGGTCTAATGGCAGGATCTGCTTAAATCCGAGTTTGATCTTATTTATTTAAAATGAGAACAAATTTAAAAACAGAAAAGGGAGTTGCAGGATTGACAATTTTATTGTCTCTTGTAACATTTCTTTTTGTTATCGGACTATTAGTAATGATCTTTGCAATGATGGGTGGTGAGTTGATTGATGCAACTTACACCAGCACAACCGCAACTGTTGAAGGAGAGGCAGTAAGTATTGCCTATATGACAAATGGTACAGGTTACTCTCTTGCAGGAACAAGCCGTAATGCAGGAACATACACAATCGTGGCATTGTATAATAATACAAATGTGTTATTTCCAACAGGAAACTACACATACACAGATGGTGTTTTGAAGAATGTAACCATTATTGCAACTGCAATGGCAGATGTGAAAGTTAATTATACATATGTATATGATGCAAGTAACACAGGTACAGATGTTATGAATGATACGACGACAGGTATATCAGGAGTAACAGATTGGTTTCCAATCTTTGTTGTTATCGGTGCAATGGTTGTCTTGATACTTTTAACCGTAATAATTATTACGGCGATAAGAGGATCAGGATTAATTGAGGGATCTGCATAAATATAGTAGTTAGTTATTTTTTTTTAGGATTGAGGCCTGAATAGGCCTCTTTCATTATTCTTCTTTTTCGTATCCACAGGTTTATATAATCATTATGCATCAGTTATGCATGGGAAAACAATATGATGGAAACAAGTATGGATATATTTGTATGACATGTGGCAATTCAATTCCTTATGGGGTAAATAAGGATGGGGAGTGTAAATTATGTGCCAAAGGTTTGCATGGAAATATCAGGCATCAGATCTCACAAAAAATTAACAAAAGACAGATGAAAAAAAATGAGTTTGTAAATATTGATGATACAATGATCCTGAAAGAGATCAGGAGAACATTGGGATCACACAAGGGAAATTTTTAAAATGGCAACAAACAGAACAACAATTAATATTGAAAAAGAAATTGCAAAGGATTTGAGATCCTGCAAGAAATACAAAAGAGAAACTTATGATGAGGTTTTGGCAAGGTTGATCAAGGACAAAAAACAGGTGATGGGCAAATGAGAAAAAGGCAATTAACTGCATGGGATCAATATTTGGGTACATGTATTAAGTGTGGAAAAAGAGGATCTGTTTTGGAGAGTTACTGTTCAGAATGTCAGAAGAAACACAGAAAAGATTTTATGAATGAATTGGATGCAATGGGGGTAAAATTATAATTATGGCAAAAAAATTAACAGCATCAGAGATCATCAGGAGAAAGTATAAGGGAAACAAAAATTTTATGACACCTCACAAGATCAAGGTTGGTAAGTTAAATCCAAATGTTGCTTATGAATTATCATCAGGATCAGGAATTGGTGGAGGCACAATGTATGGAGTATCAGTTGTGAGTGCAAATAAGCATGGAGTTACAAAGGCAGTTTATGATAAATCAAAGGCCTTTGGAAATCGGAATGAGGCAACATCATATATTGATAAACTGAAAAGGAAAATGCAAAAAAATAAGAGGGGGAGGAAATAATGAGTAGCAAGTGGAGAGAGAATTTTGAGGGGAGTAATTCTGTGCAGATCCTGAAAGATGCGATCAGAGATGCCAAAGATGACAAATACAAGGATAAGATTGATAAGGCATTGAGTGGAACAGTTGCAGGAAAATACAAAAGGAGAGGGAAAAAATAAGATGGGAGATATTGAAAATTTAAAAAAGAAATTGGCCGAGATCCAAAACAAAAGGAAAGAGGATCAGGAGATCAAGAAATTAAGGAAACAGATCAAGGCAGAGGAATTTGCACAAACAAGGACAGGCAAAGCATTACTCCCACTTGCAAGATTTGGAGAGAAACTCACAAGGCCAAAGCCAAAGGGAAAAGGATCACCTCATTCCCAAAAGAAAAAGAGATTGACAGTTGAGGAAGTAATGGCAAGATTACCTCAATAAAGTTCGCACAATCCAACCCCCCTATTTCTTATGGAACTATTAATTTGATAGTAATATTTAAATAGTATATTATTATATATTATATATATACTTATTATTTATTTATAAGATATAAAAAAAGAAAATAAAAAATGGCAAAATCAAACAGATTAATCACATTGGATGTGGATATTAATGAGAAATTGAAAGAGGTTGATAATGCAAGTGCATTGGTTAATGACTTACTGCATGGGCATTTTAATGAGGCACAATCAAATGATGTAACTTTCTTAACAAAAAAGGTTGAGGAGTATGATCTTTCAATAAAACAGATGAGTTTTACAAGAGACAGTTTGGCCAACAAAATCAGGATCTTAAATGAAAAATCAAAGGATCTCCAAGAAACCGAAAAGGCAAAGGAGGAGATTGCAAAAACTGATAGGAATTATGATAAATGGATGTCCGATCAATGTAAGCAAAAGATAATTAACTTTGAGCAGTACAGGATGATTAAGGAGATCCACAATTGGTATGATTGTGTTGATGCAATTATGGATGGAAAATTGACAATGGAAAAGTTGATTGAAACTGCAACACAACAATACTTAAAAAGTAGTAGTAGTAATCAATAACATGGTTGAAGGAAAAATAAGAAATATTGGAAAAAACAAAGAGAGAGATTATGATGGTGCAAAAACTTTACAGAGATATGGTGTGAAGTGTCATACTTGTGATCATGAATGGGAAACAGTAAGTGATGCATGGAAAGTTACCTGTCCATCTTGTTCTAATAAAACTGATCGGATTAAAACTAAACAAAAAAATCTTGATGGGGGTATTAAAAATGAATGAAAAAAATACAAGTTTGATAATTGCAAATATGTTTTTGGTTGGTGCATGGTTGGTTGATGATGTTGTTGGTTGGTGTTTTATGATTGGCCTTTCTCTTTTGTGGATGGTTAGTTTTATGATCCAAGCAAATTACGAAATTAATCAATTAAGGAGACAACACGCAAGATTGGAACTAATAAGTGAATTGATGGCAGATGCAGAGGATCAGAGAGTTAAGGCAACTAAAAAATCACGATCAAAGAAATGAGATCAATAAGATTATCATCAATGGGGTGGTTGATCGGTTACTTTGTTGTGATGTCTCCAATTTCTTTGGCAGTACATCATACAAACATGGTTTATGCCTTGATCCACTCAATCTTTGGAGTTAGTGTGGCCGTAATGATTGAGGTGTTTAACAGATGATAAGTTGGTTGATCTTTATTGTGTTGGGTGCATTGATCATTGCATCAATTCTTGACATAAAATACAAGGCAGTACCCTCTGTGGCCTTGACATCACTCCTTTTTGTTGTTGCAGTAATGAGAATTGACAATTTATACTTTGGAGTGTTGGCAGGATTGTTGGCATGGATAATAAAGGATCTGATTGCAGATTTTTCAGGATTAGATTTTGGGATGGCAGATATTAAGATCATGATCATGATGGGATTAATGATCCCTACAATGAATTTCTTTTTGATATTTATTGGTGTGTTTGCAATATTCCAATTGGCTTATACTTTGGTTTGGGAGTGGCAGATCGGTGGAGATACAGAGAGGCCTTTCATCCCCTGTTTGTTGGCAGTTTATGTTGGGATGGTTTTGATCGGAGGGATCATTTAATGGAAATAATTAAGCAATTGCATCAAGGATGGATTGAGTGGAGTAATGCCAAAGCAAAAGGGATCAAGTTTAGTCAGTATTTTGGTAAGTATCAATATTTGTACAAGGGAGAGAAATTTGAGATCTCTTTGGTGAAGTTGGCATATCCATTTACAAAAAGATGGTTTTGGGAAATATACTGTTTAAATGGCAATCTCTTTGATAATTGTGAGAGATTTCCAACAAAGGCAATGGCAGACATTAGGATCAAGGAGTTGATCAGATAATGGGAACAACAAGAGAGAAAATTCTAATTGAAAAATACAAGGCCATGTTGAATAAGCCATTGATCTCCATTGGAGATATTGATGATCTGATGCAACAGGTGGATAAGTTGTTGCAAAATTACAGGCAAACCTGTGAGAGCAGAGACAAATGGAAAGCACAATATAAAGTCAGGAATGATGATGCAAAAGATTATGCAAAAGAGATCACAAGATTGCAAAAGGAGTTGAAAAATGCCAAAGGATGATTGGAAAGGAAAGAAAACATTTAATATCCGAGATATTGAATTATTAAATCAACAAGAAATCCATGATAGGTTTGGATCTCCAATCCCTGCACATGCAGATGGGAAACCTTTGGCAACAGTTGTTTTTAAATTTCCATGTAAATATACAACCTTTACAATTTCAGAATTATTAGATATTTTGAGGAAATGGTTTATTGCAGAGGAATTAAGATACCCCACAGAGTTTAGGTACAAGGGAGAATATTTTTTTGAAGAAGTTAAAAAAGTTTTCAAAGAGGCAAAAATTAAAACAGATGAAACAGAAGATGGCCAAAAGTGATAATAAAAGATTTCAAAGAGAACAAGAAAGGATCTCTAATAAATACAATTTGCCAAAAGTTAATCCTTTTACTTTGGGATGGACATTTAACAAATGGTATGAAAAGGTGATCCTGATCGTATTGATGGTGTTGGGTATTTGGAAAATTACAGGATGGATTTGGTGATGATCCCTGAAAGAGAATGTTATGGATCAAAAGAATTTGCAGAAACCTCCAAGATCTGCAAACAATGTTTTTATTATAAACAATGTGAGGGATTATCAAATGACAATTCCTGATTATATTCGGTGTTGGGATAAGAATGTTGTGGAGTGTGGTTTTTATATGAGTGAGGATTGTCCTGAAACCTGTGGTTATGCAGAGGAAATAAGGGAGTGGGGGATTGGTGCAATGGCAACCCCTCCAAGCAAATTGGAGAGGGAGATCCTTGATGAAGAATAAAGATAATGAGGATCAGATCATGAGATTAAAAAAAATGCTTTCAGGGAGTAGTAAGCAGAAACAAAAAGAGATCAACAAAAGGATTGCAAAGTTGAGATCAAGATCATAACAAAGTTTATAAATAAAGAGTGTGTGTAATAATCATGGAAACAGGTGTGATGGCAAAATGTTTGAGATGTGAAAAGGCAATTGATTTCAATAAAGATTTATTTGTGTGTTTGGGAACTTATCAGGGGGATCATACTGTTGAGGAGAGTTATTTCCACATGAATTGTTGGAGATCTCATTTTGAGGATAAGGCAAGAGATAAGGCAATGGCAGTTGTTAATGGGATGCAGGAGAAAATGATGCCGATTGCAAAACAACTTACTGAAAAATTAACAAAAGAAATTGATCGCAGAAAAGGGGATGAGGTTGTAATAATTTAATATGGCAGAAGAAAATGAAAAAGCAAAGTGTAAGAAATGTGGATCAAAGTTTGTGTATATAAGAATAAAAGAGAGATCTGTTGTTTGTCGTAGTTGTGGCAATATAGATCAGATGGATGAATAATGGTAAGTGTTTCTGATATTAATCCAATTGCACAATCGGGTGTAAGTTTGGGAGGAATTGGTTGGGGTTTATTGGTTTTCTTTTTAGCAATTTTATTGATAGGTATGATCGGTTTTGGTGTTTGGTTTTGGATGCAAAAGAAAAGGTTGAAATATTCAATCCCATTACAGAAAAAGATTGGCAGTAAGGTGATCACAGTTGGCAGATATAAGGCAATGGATTTCAAGATCGGAATGGCAGGAGATAAGTTGTGGTATGTGCCAAAGTTGAAAAAATATATCTCCCCTGCAACATTGCAGACAGCACCGAATGAATATACTCACTTTGAGAGAGAGGATGGAGAATGGATCAATATTTCATACCCTGATGTTGATGAGGTTATGAAAGAGGCAGGGGTTAAATATATTGCAACTGATATGAGATCAAACAGGATTGCGATCTCAAACTTATTGGATCAGAGATTTGCAAACAAACAAAGTTTTTGGGAAAAATATGGGAATATGATTGCAATGGTGATCTTTTACATGTGTGTTTGCATCTGTATGGTGGTGATCTTTTGGCAATGGAGTGATATTGTGCAGAGAACAAATGAATTGTTGGGTAAGATCATTGCTTATGAGGATCTCAAATGTCCTGCAAGTCAGGGTGTTGTACCTGCCTTTGCTATGCTTATGTTGAGGCCATTTAAGAGGAGAAAACATGGCAACTCCTGATCCTGCAACTTTCTTTAAATTTTTAGGGATGTTTATGTTGATTATTGCAATGGTATGTGGGTTGGGGTATTGGATTGTTGTTTTAACCAAAAAATATAAACCTGATTTCAGATGGTGGTTTAAGTACAAATTTATGCACAGGAAATATGATGAGGTTATGGTTGCAGGTTTGATGGAGGATCTTGAAAATGATGTTGATGAGGATGAGTTGTTGAGATCAATAATATTAAGCAACAAGGCAGATCCAATAAAAGCAAGAGAGATGAAATGGGTTTATTCAGAATTAAAGAAATGCAAAGGAGGTAAAAAAAATGAGTGATCTTAATAAATTAATGGAGAAATTGAAAAAGAATGATCCTGTTGAGGAGGTTGAGGAAACTGCCCAAAAGGTTGAAGAAACCCCAAAAGCAGAGGATTTACAGGTAAAAGCACCTGCCCAAAAGCCTGTTGAGTTGGAAACTTTTGATCCTGTGGATCTTGATGAGGATGATCTTGATGATGATGATGATGATCCTGTTGAGGCAGAGGTTGTTGAAACACCAAAGGAAACACCAAAGGTTGAGGAAACTCCAAAGGAAACAAAGGGGTTGGATAATTCTGTTGAGCATGAAGTTGCATTATTACAAAATGATGGAATTTTCAGGAGAGAGTTAATCATAACTTTGAAAGAATTGGTTGATGTGCAGAAAGTAAATACACAAGCCTTGTTGGATCTTAAAGATATTGCAGGAGGCAACAATGGTAAAAAAACAACCAAGTGAAATTGATCAGAGAAAGGAGATCATGGATCTCCAAGCCAAACATGATTTTGAAAAGCATGAGAGAGTAATGGTGGAGTTAAATTTCAGGAGAGATACAGAGGCAATCCATCATGATCATGAAATGGAAAGGCAGAGGATCAAGAGTGCCGAGATCAGAAAGGCAATGGAGAGAAAAGAACTTGCAAACAAATTCAAATACTAAAATGGAAAAACAAAAATTATTTACTTTACTTTATATTCTTTTGATAGTAGTTGTGATCATAACTTGCATCTGTGTGGTTGTGTATTTGAGGGGAGAGAGTTTAAGTTGTTTGGCAGATCCAATCCAATATTATTCCGAGAAAACATCACAGATGTGTTATTGTAATGATGGTTTGGGATGGCAGATGGGATAAGTATAAATAGTGTGAGTGATTTATAATATTGCAAAATCTGATGGTGGGGGGGATATTGGTTACCTCCTTTCTCCTCCCCATTATCTCTTTGTAAATTAAATTAGGGAGGTATAAAAATATGGAAACAAAAGAAATTTTAAATAAAAAAGTTGGAAACACAGAACAGCCAAGATCAACAGTAAGCCCTACAAAAGTAAAAATTGCAAGTGTTGTGATCAAGGAAACAAATAAAGAGGGAAAGAAAATGCAAACCCCACTTTTACAATTCTTTGTAAAGCATCCTGAAAAGGAGGAATTGATTGTGATCAGTAAGGTAAAATTTATTGATGGAGAGAAAGCAATTGCACAAGGATTTTGGGTACAGTTAGATAGTGATAAAAACTTTTACAAAGGATCTGCAATTGATCGTGTCTTGAAACAATTAGGATGCGAAACATTGGAGGATACTTATGGAAAAGAAATTGATACTGTTACAGAAAGTAAGGAAAGTCCTTATTTATGTTTGAAAGCATATTAATGTATCCAAGAGTTTATTAAGTTTATTTTTATTATTTTAGTAGAGAAAAAGAGATCAGATACACTCCTCCCAATATTGCGAGGCACAGGCATCTGATCCCTTTTCTTTGCCTTAGAAATCTGCAATATTAAATTGCTGTTTTCAAAAAAAGAGGTGATTATTATTTTCAGGAATTATGGTTTTTTAAATGTTTTTAAATTTTAAATTTTCCATTTTGACTTTCCAATTGAATAATATATCTTTCTTGATCCGAATTATTACAAAACCATTTCATCTGATCTGATGAAATCCTATCATCTTCACTTTTAAATTCAATATATAATATTTCTTTTTCATCTGTAAAATCCTTTTTTATTGCGATAAAATCAGGATGTCCTTTGCAATATCCCTGAGGTGATGCCTGACAATCAAGGATCATGTGATCAGGAAACATTTTTTGAGTTACCCATTGATAATTAAAACTCCATTTATCCATAAACCAAAGGCCTTTGTTTTTCATAAACAATGCCCTACCCATTTTATTCTCATCATCATTACAAATTTTATCCAATGGGTAATCCTCAAAAACAATTTCCCTTATTACTTTAAACCCATTTAAAGAGATCAATTTTGCTTTATATGGCATTTAATTTCTCCTTGATATTTTTCAATGAAGTTTTTTGTGTTGTGTGCAAATAAATCTCTGTTGTTTGTTGGGTTGAATGGCCAAGATAATGTTGTATGTCTTTTGCACTCACCCCCATATCCTGCATGTGTGTTGCTCTTGCATGTCTGATCTCATGTGTCCTGATTGCTCTGCCAATGCTTTTCTCTGCACTTTTTCTTGCAATCAAATAAATTGTCTTTTCATTAAGATGATTAAACAATGTTTGTCTCATTGATCTCAATTTCTCAATAATATCATCCTTATTCATATAGGGAGTGATCACTCCTTTTTTGAGGTAAATATCAAGGATCACTTTGACTGTTCTTTCATGCATCAACACAATCCTCTCCTTATTGCCTTTTCCCATCACAGACACCTCACAGTAGCCCACACACCCACACTCAAACCACTTTTCAAAGTTTATGAGGTTAATTGCAATGGTGTTGATTTCAAACCTCCTCAAAGCACCATAATATAAGAGATCAAGGATCAGGCCATTTCTTTTCCTTTGTTTATACCCATAGGTAATGATCTTCTCCATCTCTTTTGGGGTGATCTCCCTGATCAATCTCTTTTTGGTTGTGCCTGATTTGGCCTTTGGGATCTCAAACTCCTGATCCTTTTTCAGAAATTCAAGGTAAGAAAGCATGTAACCTCTGCACACAGAGTTGTTGCTTTTGGAGGTAATGAATTTGGTGATGTTGTCTTGTGTGATCTCCTGATCCATAAAGTGCCTGTGGTAAGTGAGGTAATGATATATGGATCTCTCTGAAAGGCCTTTAATCTTTTTGAGATGCTCAATATAACCTGTTGTTTGGTTTGCCATTTTAATTTTAAGTGTGTTGGGAATTTTTCAAAGGGTGTCCTCTAATCATAGTATTAGAGGGTTTTAAGGGGTTGGAGAAAAATATATTTTCTTATCCTTAATACTAATAATACATTAGGGATTGTGCGAACTTTGCTCTTATTCGGCACACCGAATACTTTATTGTTACTCATCAATAACAAATAATTATTCGGCACACCGAATACTTTATATTGATCCCTCCTGCTTTCCCTTTGACTTTTTCTCCCAATAGTAAGAGGAAACCCTGTGATCCCCTCCCTGCTTTCTTAATATTGCCTTGATCTTACTTTGCAATTGGGGTGATGTCATGCCATTGCCAAGAGCATATCCCTCCAACTGCACTCCATTTCTGATCTTACCCTCTTTGAGTAACTTAACACATATCTCCACAGGATCAATTTCTTTCTCCTCCTCTGCACCAATACCCATCTCCTCTTTAGCGACGGCATTCCTCTTTGTGTCCTTGACAAGTTGATACTTAATCTCTGATGCCTCCCTCAATTTAGGAAATCGGAGGATGCCTCTGAAAGTTGTGAGTTTTGTGTAGTGGGGGTTTTTAATTCCCTTTGCGATCCATCCCCTCTCAATCTTCTCATTGATCCTTTGATCCCACCGATCAACAGAGTAAATGGATTTGTTGGGTGTCTGAATTATTGCAACTCCACGACGGACAACAGTAATCCTGATCTTACATAAGTTCTTGATCTGATTATCAAGTGTCTGAAACTGTGGAACACAGGCACAGAAAAAGTTACAATGATCCCTATTCATGTTCATCATCTTAATAATATCTTTCTGATCCTCATTGTAAAAATCCCTGTTGAAAGTTACATTGATCATCTCATCTGCAATGGCAGTTGCTTTCCATTTATTCCAAAAGTGTTTTGTCTCTTTCTTTGTATAAATTAATGATCCTCTCCAATTAAATTTATAGTCGGTGATCCCTCTCCTTTTCATTTCTCTTGCAACACCTCTTGCAAGATGGATGCCAAGAGTTGATTTTCCCAAACCCCTGTTTCCCTCAATCACTATCACACAATCAAATTTGTTTTCAAGAATATTACAGATCATAATGATCATCTTTTTCATATTCCACTTGATCAAAACTTTTGCCATTATTTCTCTTTCTCCCTTACTGTGATGTTATTCGTATCAATTTCAATCTCAAAATAAGGAGGAATGTTTTTGATGTTTATTCCATTTCTTGCAAATCCTGATAGCATCATTCGGCCATGAGATCTCATCCCCTTTAATTTTACTTTTGCCATTTTATCCTGATTGAACAATGTCTTGCATGATCTTATCCAAATCAACCTCCTCTGTCGGCCTGAATATTAACCCTGCATTGTTAAGGGGTGTGTTTAATTCATCTTTTACTGCCTGTAAAATATCAAGGATCTCTTTAAACAATTTCTCATTGATCTCAAAAAGATCCTCATGAGTAACCTGATCTTCTTTTAATTTAAAGGCCTGTTGCAAATACACCTCTGTGTTGTTGATCCTTTCAATCATAGCCTCAATGATATTGTAATCAGATTTTTTCATTGCAAACTTAACATTGCCAAGTAATTGCCTTATTGTTGAGTGAAATCTCTGCAAGGCCTCAACCCTCCTTTTCTTGATCGCATTATCATCCAAAATACGATCCTCATCCAATTCCTCTGTGCCAAACTGTGCAATTGTATCCCACCGATCAAGCATGATTAATTGCCTTAAAATTTTTAATTGAGTGTAACCATCTGCAACATTCCATGCATCAGTACCCATTGAAACATCACCACCAATACTCTCTCCTTTTGCCATGAATAAAAATAGTGTGTGAGATATATAAATGTTATGTTATCCCATTAAATTTATATAGTTATTATGCATCAATTATACATGGCAAAATTAGGTGTGCAATTGCAGGATCAACAGGCAGGATCAGGGAGGCCAACAAGGACACAAAGAGTTGCACGAAAACAAGCAGTACAAAGGGATGTTAGGGCAGAGGAAAGATTTGAGATCTTAAAGGCAAAGGCAAAAGAGATCCAAGAAACAAAATTTAAAGATAAGGTGGTTGATGGCAAGGTGATCCCTTTTACATTGGAGGATGTTGAGGGTACAAAGGATAATTCTTACAAGGATATTTATGATGGTTTATCTCCTGATCTTAAACAATTCTTTGATACTCCTGATGTGGTTTTGGAACAAAAAGCAACAAGGATCAAGACAACAAAAGAAACTGTTGCAGAAAGGTTGGCTTATGCAGATCAAAAGATCGCAGAGAGGACAGCATATTGGAATAAAAAAATTATAGACAAGAGGAAATGGTGGGGAGAGCAAAGATCAAGTTGGAGAAATGAAACAAACAGGGATGGTGAGAGATACAGATCTGATAATTATCGTGATAAGTTGGATCAGTATGATGATAAGTTGGATGAGGACATTGCAAAATGGCAAGGTTACAAATCAGGATTATCCAAAGGATCAAGTGAGTTAAATCAAAATAAAGATATTGATTTTGCATCAATTGATAATTATGCCAATGAGGTTGCAAATTATGAGGAGGATCGGAGAGAGGCAAAAAATGAAAATCGTGAGACAAAAAGAGAGAGGGCAAGAGAAGTTGATTATTTATTGGAGAAAGGTTATGAGGCAAACTTAATTGAGGAAAGTTTCAAAGGAAATCCTGAAAGTGTAAGTTTAGGATTTTATAATCCTGAAACAAAGGATTGGAAAACAGTTGCAAAAGTTAAATCCACAGGAAAGATTGATGTATCAAATTATGAAAAGTTGGGTTATTCAGATCCCCAACAAAGAACATTTAGTTATGGGGGAAAGGATTTTAAATTTAAATCAGGCATTGGGATCTATAAAAATAAAGCAACAGGGATGGTGGTAAGTCCTTATGCCTCAACAGGATTTACAGAGCAACAGTTGATCAAGAAAGCACAGGATGATTATTATGAAAATGTATATCTCCCTGAAAGAAATGCAAGGGGAATATACACATCACCAAAACCTGATCCAAAAGTAACATCCTTTGGAGGTATAACCTCAATCCCACAGGATAACATTGTTGGATTTGTTGATCAAGGATCTCCATCATCTGAAACAAAATACTTACAGATCCCAACAGAAGTATATGAGGCAGGACAAAACAGAAAACCTGATGTGATTGATAAGGCAGTTAATTGGATGGGAGATCTTTATGGAAAGATCCCACAGGGTGAGTTGGTTTTAACTCCAATCGGATTATCTTTTGCAAGTGGTGGAGAGGGTTTGGAGAAATATGAGTATAGTGTTACAGATCTTATTGGAAAAGGCAGAGATTGGTTGAGTGGGGGGAGTAAGAGAACAGCAGAGGGAATAAATGAATTGCCATCAGTTAAACCTGAATTGGATGCAGTTAAGGTTGCAATGGGTGAGGAAAATCAATTAAGGTATGAGGATCTTGTTGCAAAGGATCTTATTTATGGAAACATCACCACAGAGGAGGCCGAAAAGAAATACAAGGCAAGTGATAGTTACAAGGAATTATTGGGGAAATATGATGTTGAATATACAGAGGTTAGGGATGAGGCCATCAAAAGAGAAAATATTGGTTTTGGATCTGCATTGGGATATGGTGCAAAAGGTTTTGCTTATGGCACAGGTGATTTTCTTTTGGGCAGGGTTGAAACTCCAAAGAAACTTATTGAAACAAGTGCAGTTGTAACAGGTGCAGTTGTAACTTATGGTGCAGTAACAAATGCATTATCTCCTGCCGTATTAAGTGCAGTTAATTGGGGAGTGATCGGTGCAGGTGGGGGTTATGGTGCATACAAAATGCTTGATCCAAACTCTAATCCTATGGAGGTTTTCGGTGGATCTGTTATGTTGGGTACATCTCTTGCCTTTGCAGGTTATGGTGCATACAAACATCTCAAATCCCCTTACATCCCAAAGAGAACACCAATCAAAGCACCAAAAATGGATCTCAAAACAACAAGCACAATTGGGAAAGATACTGCATGGATCAAGGGAGATGTTACAAGTGCAAACAAGGTTGTGTATAAGGCACAGAAATTATCACAGGTTGGAATGGATGGATCAAGGCAAGTGATCTCAACAAAGTGGAGGCATTATCTTAATTCTTTTAACAAGAAATTTAATTATAAAATTAGTTTTGACAAGGTGGGATCAGGATTGGGAACAAAGTTTAAGTTTGATCTCTTAAAGCCAAGCCAAAGGACAATATTCAAACCGATCACAAGAGGATTGCCATCAGATCTGATCCCCAACAAAGTGTGGTATGGATCATCAGTAAGGGGAGATTACAAAATCATATTGGAAAAAAGCAATTATGCAAAGGCAGGAGATCTCTTGAAAAAATATGGTTATTCTGATGCACAAGTAAAAGCAACATTAAGATATACTGCACCAAGAGTTTATGAGGTTAGCCAAAAAGGTTTCCTTGAAATCACAAAGGGTGGAAAGGCAACAGGGATCTTTGAAAATACGATCCACAGGCCTGTGATCAAATTTGGAAATTTGGGATTAAAGACAAGAGGTGGTGCAGATCTCAAAGAGATCACCAAAGTAACAAGGCAATTATCAAAGGATGTTACAGGTAAGATCTTTGCAAGAGAGCAAGGATTTGGGGTGAGTGGATTTGTGGATAAGGCAGGGAACATAAAGGATTGGAAACAATTTGAATTATTTTCAGGAAAGATATATGCAGGATCAAGAGATTACAAAGGGTTTGAATATTTGGGCAGACAAAATAATATGGATGTGTGGAAAGAAAACCAAAAGATCAAAGATATTGTTTCATTTTCAAAGAGAGATCCATTGGATTTGAAGATCGCAAAAACAAGAACAGCATACAATATTGATATTATGAATAACCCTGCAACAAAGATCCATGCAAGAAATACTCAACTTTACAAAAAGATCATTGATCTTGACAAGGGAAAGAATGTATGGCAAAAACCTGCCAACATAAAGAAAACTCCATTTAGTTTTACTTTTGGAGATAAGATTGATGATGTGGCAGGGATCACAAAAAAGACAGGATCAAGCACAGTTAATAAGATCATTGCAAAAATTGATAAGATTGATGATTTTTCAAGGAGTGGGAACATCCAACAACAGATCAAGCAACAAAGCAAATATTATGGCACAGGCCAATATGAGCAATCAAGTGGTTATACCTCATTATCTCCACAAGAGATCCTGAAAAATTCAGATTTATTAAAAACCACAATGCCAACACCTCAAATTAAGATCAATGAATTGAAATACTTGATCGGTGCAAAGGACATGAAATATTTTACAGGTGTAAAGGTTGCATCCTTAATGGATGTTGGAGTTGGGATTGGAATTAAATCTGTTATAAAAAATGATTTTCAATTGAAAAGTAATTTAAAATTGGATAGTTTGATCAAGACAGATTTAAAGATTGATAGTTTGATCAAGACAGCACAACTCCCTGCGATCAAAACATCCCCTGCATTGAAATCTCAATTGAAATCTGTATTGGATCTTGATTTGGGAGGGTTGCCAATTGGAACAACACCAACTTTCAAAACTCCAAAATTTAATCCTCCAAAAACTCCTGTGCCAAAGATCCCTCTTGTGTTGTGGTTGAAACAAAAGGGTGGGAAAAAGAAAAAGAAAGGATTTGATATGGGTGGATTTGAAAAGGCATACCTGCCTGATTTTACATCAAGGGCTTTGGGATTAGCACCTGAAAATGTGAATGTTAAAAAACTAATGGCCAAGATCAACAAGGTGCAAACAGGCCTTGAAATCAGGAGAGGGGTAAAGGTGAAATTCTAATGGGAAAGATATTTAAGTACAAGGTTATTGTTATGGATACAATGGATACAAGAGGAGTGTGTGATGGCAGTTAAATTATCTCAACAAGATGTTGCAGATCTAAAAAAGCAGGGTTATTCTGATCAAGAGATCTCAAAAGCAGTTGGTGAAATTGAAAAGGAACAGATGCAAGGATCTGCATCTCCATCAGGCCAAGATCCAAGAAATAACTCACAAACATCTGCATTTTCCTCAAAGAATATGGATGATATTGCAAGGTATCAATTGGAGTTGAATGATCTGTTGGAACAAACAGAGCATATCTTGAAAGGGGATATTGTTGTGTGGGTTAATGGAACAAAAATTTGGGATGCAAACCCAAACCCTGAAAAAAACCCATTGAATGAGGAGGGGATCAGAAAGGTTATGTTAGATCTACAAAATTATATCAATCGGCATGTTATTTTGGGAGATTATGAGGAGAATGATATTAATCGGATCATGAAAGATTATGGTAAGAAAGTTAATGATTTTATTTTTATGAAGTATGAGGAGATGGGAATGGACACAGAGGAAAAAAGGCAGGAGTATGCATCCCTTGTGATGAATATTGTTAATTTAGTTTATGCATCTTATTCAAGAGCAAAGGATGGAGGAGAAAGGAGATCACTCCGAGAGATGATCAGTATCCAACAATCTTATCAAGGTGGTGGAAACATGCAAGGAAACCCACAGCAAAACAATGGGGGATCACCAAGATCAAGAGGGGTATTAAATCCAATGAGGTATGTTGCAGGAAAATATGTATAATAAGAAACCCTATATTGCAATAGTATGTTTAATTTTCTTAATGGTGATTGTGCCAATGGTTAGTGCCAAAGATCCGAAAACAAGCACAGGGGAGAATAATTTGGAGATCAAGATCCCTGACAGAGATTTTTTTGCAATCGGTGAGGTTTATGAGTTTGCCTTTCATGTAAGCAATCAGGAGAATGGTGTTGCTTTAACATCAACAGATACTTTCTTTTGTGATTTTCATTTATATGGATCAGGTGGAAATCATATTTGGACATCAAGGCAAACACAAGCAGATTTACAACATCTTTATGATTTGGAGTTTGTGCCTAATGCAAATAACTTTTCCGAGAGAGGAGAGTATTATTTTAATATGTATTGTGAGTGTGATGATTGTTCCATCATTGCAGATTTTAATGATTTGGGTGGATTTTCGGAGAATGGATTATTTGTTAATGGTTTTGGTGAGGAATTAACAGAGGCCAATGCATCAATGTTTAATTATTCAATGATGTTTTTAATGATCTTATTTGTTTTAACATTGGTTGGTTTATTTATGGTTGAGCATTACATCGGTAAGTTTGCATTGTATTGGATCGCACATTTGTTATTTGTTATTGGTACTTTTTCAATGTGGCAATTTAATTGGGGTTATGCAATTTCCTACACAGGCCTTGCAGGAATTTGGAAAGTATTATTTTATGTGAGTACAATTGCAGTATTGCCTATGATCTTATTATCAATGGTATGGATCTTTTACATACATGCATTTAATGAGCATTTTCAAAAGTTAGTTGATAAGGGTGAGGATACTGAAACTGCCTTTGCAATGGCAAACAAAAAATCAAAGGGGTGGTTAGGTGGCAGATAGGAGAGAAAGAAAAATGTATGCAACAATAACCTTTAAGGTTAAAGACAAGGAAGAGTTTGAAAAACTAAAAGAAGTCTCACAATTACCAGATGAAGAATGGGAGTTAATTGGATAATGGATAAATATATAAAGGAAAAAGAAAAATATAAACAAGATCCAAAATTAAGATTAAAAAAAATAGCAAGGAGTATGGCACAAAAAACACCATTGAAAAAAGAATGGGGTATTTGTAAATCTCCTGAAAGATTGGAGAGGCATCATTGGAGATACGATAAACCCTTATTGGTTTCAACACTTTGTAATTCCTGCCATAAAGCACACCACATAAAAAACTTTGGAGGATCAGAATTTGGCAGGTAAATCAAGAGTGCCAATGCAAGTGTCTCCTGCCTTTGAGGAAAGGATCAAGAGTTTGCAAAAGCAGATCATGAAAAAGGATGGGGAGAAAGTAAGCATGAGAGATCTCACAGAGAAAGTTGTTAAGAGTGCATCCTTTGATGATCTTGAAAAATCAATCTTAAATGTGGCCAACTTTGATATTAACATTGGCCTTGATCGGAGGAAAAAGAAAAAATGAAAATAAGGCCATTAGTTAATAAGAAAGGTGCATTTTCAGATCTGTTTATTTTTATGGTGTTTGCCTTTGTGATCGTATTTATTTCTGTAATTTGGATTTATATGGGTTCATTGGCACAAGAACAGATGCAGGATAGTTTGGGCAAGATGGATCTGCATGATACTGTTGGAAACAATGCATCCCAAGTTATTGATAATACCATTGGAGATTTTAACACATCCATTGGTGCATTAAGATGGATCACAGTATTTCTAATTGCAGGAATGATTTTGAGTATATTCATTGGATCTTATCTTGTAACCACAAAACCGATCTTCTTTATTCCTTATCTTTTCATTATCATAATTGCAATTGTTGTATCAGTACCAATGAGCAATGCTTATGAAACATTGATGACAACAGAGGCATTGGCAGATACCTTTACAAGTTTTCAGGGTGCAAATTGGATCATGTTAAACCTGCCAATATGGATCACAATCATTGGGATCACAGGTGCAATCATTATGTTTTCAAGAATGGGAAGAAAGGAGGAACAATATGCGTACCAATAAATTATTTGTGATCATGTTGATGGGGATCTTCTTGATCTCTTTTGCAAGTGCTTTTACTTTTGATAATGTTAAACACTATGATGCAACAAAAAGAATTGTTACAGTAAATAATTGTGATCTTTGGATCGGAACATGTTTGAATAAGGGTGAATTATTAGTTGAGGCAAAATTAATTTCTCCTGATAATAAGAAAGTTTTGGCAGGGATTGATACTTTGGTTGGAGAGTTTAACATTACAGTTAATGGGAATTTTCTTGATGCTTTTGGTGATTTGGAATTG
>Ga0208769_1000344_pt1 | contig 23605 bp, 46 predicted proteins | sample AntAceMetag02UKC_FD_184768 | JGI IMG/M metagenome (GOLD analysis project Ga0208769, IMG submission 184768) | Saline lake microbial communities from Ace Lake, Antarctica- Antarctic Ace Lake Metagenome 02UKC (SPAdes) (version 2) | ecosystem: Environmental > Aquatic > Non-marine Saline and Alkaline...
CAATCGCAAAAAGTGTAAAGGGAGAATTTAACCCTGAACCAGGAGGGAGAATAGGGTCTAGCCAGGGGGAGAGTTTATATTAGGGAGGGGGAGAGTTAAAAAAAATCATTTTTTTCTTGACTTTGTGAAACATTTATCGTACTTTTGCGTAGAATAATTAGAAATATTGTTTTTTTAACATATTTATTCATACATTGCGGGGTGGAGCAGTTGGTAGCTCGTGTGGCTCATAACCACAAGGTCACAGGTTCAAGTCCTGTTCCCGCTACAAATTTTAAAAGGATTATGACATATTTAACTTACATATACGAGGAGGAAGAGGGAAGCTGAAACAGTGTCTCTTAACTTGTTGTTTATATAAGTAAAAGAAAAATCTTAAGAAGAGGGACACACAATTGTGTCCCTCTTTTTTTGTTATGCTGCGTTATACAAGTGGACAAAGTAATTAGACTTTCACTCTAATCTCCATTGCGAGTTCGAGGGGTTCGAATCCCCCACGCAGTACCACCGCCCATTCGTCTAGTGGACTAGGACGTCAGGTTTTCGACCTGAAAACGAGAGTTCGATGCTCTCATGGGTGACAAGGTAAGATAAAATATTCCATTCGACAAGTGGTTAAGTCGTCAGGTTTTCTCCCTGGAGTCACGGGTTCGACCCCCGTATGGAATACTACAAACCTGGTATCGTAGCCAGGTTTTGTTATTTGCAGAAATAAGGGTATACACCAAGGGGTAAAAAAACCTCAAAAAAAAAAGTGTAAAAAAGCAGGAGAAGCTAAATGAGCATAAAGCTTCTCCTGCATTGTATATAAATGAGCAATTTATAGTCTTTTTGTCGCTGCCTATGCAGCTTTTATCCTCCAAAAATTGTATCTACACTATCTAAAGCATACTTTGAGCCTATGTGGTCAACAAATCCCTGTGGTGTTTCACCTGCTACTCTAGCAGCCTCTATATCCTCACTGGTGGTACAATCACCAATTTCAATTGCGTACTGCTGCACTAGCAGCTCCTCAACTTGGTTTAAAAATTCCTTTGGTGTCATAGTTTTAACAATTTGATTTCATTTGTATGTATCAAAGAATCGAAAAAAGTGTAAAAGGGGGGTACTAGCCCCCAGTTTTAATCTTCTATTATTTTAACGTTTACTCGTCCTACTGAGCCGTCAGTAACTAAACAGTAAGCTTCATAAAACTCTTTACCTTCCAAAACTGTATGCATATCGAAGCCCTCTGCATCTGTCATCATATCACCACCTCCAACATAGCCCAGACCAAAGCCTTTTTGCTCTTCGTAGTTTTGTTTATCTACTAGACCTATTAATGTAAACTCTACACTATCATATTCAAATTCAGCTTTAACCTTCACGTTGCAAATTGAAAACCATTCTATATTAAATTTTGTTTCACCTTGCAGCTCTTCTTCTTCCAGTTCTTCTTTTGTAAAAAGGTGTTTAACTTCGTGAAGATTGTCGATAAATCTTAATTGTAGATACCCACAGAACCCAAAAAACTCTTCGGATGTTGTTTTTTTATCCATATTGATTAATGGAGCTTTGCCATTAATGATAATATTAAATTTATCTTGGAATGATAATTCCACGTCCTCAAGTTGCCACTTAAAGAACTCTCTTGCGTTAATTCTTAATGTTGTCATAATTGCTCATTTTTAAAAGTTTATGTAATATATGCAATAGATAAAATTGCAATGTTTGAATTCTCGATATGAGTTAGTTCTGTTGTATACTCTGCGCAGTAAGTTTCACTGGAAAGAATAAACGACTCGTCAGCTTTTTCATAGTCCCCCTCACAGATTAATTCAATTTTATCCTCTAGGGAAAGCTTATTGAAGTTTTCATCCTTTGATAGTTCATCAATGATTCTATCAGCCTCGGTCTCATAATTAAGTTCGATTGTGTCTTCTCGGAAGTTCATCTCGTTTTCTGTAAAATCTGAATCTAGTTCAAAGATTTCTCTCAACCCAACGAGGGGGTTTTCTTTGTCAATCTTAATAACTTTAAGATTGCACTTGTAATTGTAATTACTCATAATTTGCTCATTTAAATTAATACTGAAAGGGAGAGGCTCAATTCTCTCTTTTTATCTTTGTTTGTATGTATCAACTAATTGAAAAAAGTGTAAGTTCCAATTAATATCTTAACATCCTGATTTTGCTAGCAAGAATCATATTTTTATTTCACCTTCTAGTGTTCCATAAGGCACTTCATCATCATGATGAATCTCTTCCAGGTTTTCACCCAGTTCGTTATGAACTTTGTCAATAATCTTTGGTTTAGCTTCCACAACAATTTCATCATCCGTTGCATTTGCATTAACAACAACCCTAGTTCTTAGGGAGAAGTCAACCAACCTTGCAACCATGAATTCACCCACTTCTTCAATAAACTAACACGGCTCATCTAAACAATCCTCACAAATTTGTTTTGCAGGGCGATTGATGTCTTCATCATCTACATAGAAATAGATTGTTTCATCTATATTTACAGAACTTTCCAGTCTTGCCTCTATATCGTCATGCAATTCTGACTCTAAGGTATGAACTGATATTGTTATTTCTTGTTGAACTCCTCCAACAACCGCAACTAATGTGCGAAGGGGGAATTTCTTTCCGTTTACTTCAATGTGGTTATTCATTTTATTTAGGTTTATAGGGTTTTATTTATCTCTAAAATCTCTTCACAAGTGCTACTGAATTCTGCACAGCCAATGTATAAGTAACTATTGGTTGAGTTTGATGAAAAGATATATTCATCTTCCACGCTCATTAACTCTTCTAAATCGGCTTTCATTAATGCTTTATCGTTAGTGGCTTCTGAAATCCATCTCATCAATTCTTCAAGAAAAGACTCTCTGTGAGTTATATAATATTCGTGCAATTCTTCTTGTCTGATTTTTTCATTTAGAGCAATGCCATTAATTTTATCTTCGCCAAGTATATATACTTCTTCCTCTTCGCTGTACTCTTCAACAAAATGGTCAACAACTTGCATAAATTGTTCATCTTCCAGTACACGAAAGCTATATTGATAGCCTGAGTTATCCACTAAGGTTATTGTGTTTCTTTCTTTAAACACTTCTGTTAAGTATCTACCACCTTCTAGATTAAACATGAGGTCGTCACTTTTAATCTTTAGACATTTGTCACTTATATGGTCACTTTTTACTCCAACGGTATTAATTAAATCAATTAGCGTATTAATAGCTTCTTGTTGTAGTGTTTCTAATTTTTTAGTGAATGTATTTTTCATAAGGCTTTTTTATTTGTATGTATCAAATAATCAAAAAAAGTGTAAACCCCCTTCTTAATAGAAGAGGGTCACAATGTTTTATTTTTATTTTCTTATAATTTCAATTTGCTCTCTGTCTAAACTCTGAACCTTTATAACTGCAACATAATTATTGTTTTTCAATTCTCTTTTTGCATCATTAATAGCGTCGGTTAATTCTGTTCTCGCAGAACCTCGTACATTTGAGAAATTGCGATTTTCAAAATTTTCATCAGTTTCATAATAAACAAATTCAAAATCTTCTTGCTCTGCTAATTCAACTTTCTTGTTAACAAATTCAACAAGTTCATCAATGCTTTCAACTTCTTTTGTTTTATTGTTAAATCCATTAAGATTGCCAAGAGTTCCTTGCTGATAGCCGTCCTTTTCTTCTCCTGTGTCATAACGAAGTATACCTTTGTCTAAATCCCCTGGCGTAAAACAAATACCTGCCATTAACTTACCTCTGTCATCACTAGCAAATACAGGACATTCAGCTCTCAAACCAAAAGTACTTAACGTTTTACCCTCTTCAAAATCCCATACCAAGTCGGGAGTTTTCTCTGCAACCAGTTTTAATATTGGTAACAATAAATCATCTGTCCAATGAGGATAGTTATTTTTTAATAACACATTTGTAGATTAATGTCAAAATATGTATTTATAGATTTAAAGTCTATATTTAAAAATTCGCACACCTTTTTAATATCATCTAAATCTAATACAACAAATCGAGTATTTTGTTCTGCTATATGAGTGTTAATAGCTTGGTCAATAAGTTGAGCGTTAAACTTACTTATTCGTAGTCTTCTTTTATATGTTTCACCTTTAAAAGTAATATGTCTATAAGACTCAATTACTAATGGTTTAAAATTTGATAAAGAGTATTGTAAAGCCATAGTTTTTATTGTATGTATCAGGCTGGTGAAAAAAGTGTAGATTGCTGGGAAGCAAAAGTTTATAAAGTTGGGTATACACAAAGGGGAAAAAAAGCCTCAAAAACTATTTGTTTTTTTCTGAATTTTTATATATTTATTGAAAAGCAGAGGTAGCTCAGTTGGTAGAGCAATATCCGTGAACAGGTATGTGTCGTGGGTTCAAATCCTATCCCTCTGCACAAATAAAGACACACATTAAATTATTTTATTTTCTGTGTGTCTTTTACTTTTTTTTACCTATAAAACCTATATTTTTATTTGTTGTAAGAATATAATACTTTTCCTCCATTACTTTCTTTAATACCTATAATGCAATGGTCTAATATGCCTCCTCCTCCAATACTTCGGCTATTATGTAATAATATTGGTATTTTTACATTTCCAGTGCTTCGGCCTAATTTACCAGTAATATCATAAATTTCATTCCAACTTATACCAGTTTTAACACCTCCATAATCTAGTACTATTCTTATTTTGTTTTCTCTACAATTTTCCAGCACTTCAATAACTTTGTTATCAGTTCTAATATCGTAGCTTGTTCCGTTGATTATTTTATATTTTTTGCTCATAATAATATATTTATCTTTAGTTCGCTTGTATGTATCAAGGAATCGCAAAAAGTGTAAATTTACAATGGACAACAGTCAAGACAAAAATCATTTTCATTCTCGTCTTCGTTGTGGTCTTCACCTGCAATTGACATTTCCACCCTCTTAAAGCCGCCACCACAATTTGTACACATATATTCTCTTTTGTCTTCACCTTTAAGTGTTAGATTAGGACAATATTCATTGATATAACGTGTAGCATCAACACTAGTTTTGAAAGAGAACTCGTTATTATCTCCATTTTCTTTTGCTATTTCTCGGGCAAATTCAATCAACCCTGCATCATCATTTAGATAAGTGGTTTTTTCATCATCTATATTATGGAATATTTCATATTTAGTTTTTTTCATAACGTTTTTGCTTGTATGTATCAAGGAATCGCAAAAAGTGTAAAAAGCTCAACCAGGTTTTCCAGAAAAGTAAAACCCCCCTGCTTGATTCACAGGGGGGGGTTTTAATCAAAAATAGAACCATGAATTATATTCTAACTATCTCACATTCGAGGTATCCTTTTAAATCATTGTATTCACCTGCGTATTCTGGATTTGCCAGTTTAAAACCGTAATCTTCCAGTACTTCGTTCAGGTTTTTTTCAAGCTCTGGGTCTCCCGTATTTCTCCACTTATAGTGGAAGTTATACATTTCAGGATACAGAGCCACCACACTTCTAATTGTCAGCTCGTCATCTGGAATATCTTCGCCACTCAGTTCCAAAACATCAACATCCGAGCTGTCAATCGAGTTGGTAAAAATCATAGGAGAAGCTAAATTAAATCTTTCCTGGAGAGCAGCCGTCATCTTGTCTAGCATTTCTTTTGCCGCCTGAACGCTTTCAGTATCTTCAAAGATGTCAAATTGTATCTGGATATTTTTTACTGTTATTGTTTTCATAATTCTTTTTTATTTGTATGTATCAAGGAATCGAAAAAAGTGTAAATAAAGGTTACTTAAGAGTGTAACCTTTTTCGATATATTTTTCTAGTGACCTAACAACTTTTTTAACTGTGCTACCACTAGCATATATTTTATTATACTCCAAATCCACTGCATTATGCTTTCTAAATTCTCTCACAGTTGAAGGTCTATGTACTATAAGGTAGAAAAATTCTCTTCCTCTTTCTCCTTTGTACATGTGAGCAACAAATATATGATAAGCAAATCCTAGATTATATTCATCTTTTCCGTTGTCTCTAAAATTTTCATTACCAACTTCTAATGAGCCATAATGACTATCTTCTTTTGGTTCGCTCCACTTAAAATCTTTGAAAAGCGGTATCTCTTTTATTTTATTTGTTACTTCAATAACTTTCATAGGATTATTTTTTTTAGTTCACTTGTATGTATCAAGGAATCGAAAAAAGTGTAGACTACCAGTCAAACACTTCAAATTGTTCACAAGCTTCATTATCACTATCAAAATTCAGATAGCGAATATCATTCTCCAAAGCAAAATCCATGATTGGACGAAGTGAATCAAACATCCCTAATCCTTTTTGGTGAAATTCTGACACAGTAATATTAAGCCCGTACTCACTACTTCTAACATAACTTTTAAAAGAAGATGTGCTTAATGTTGAACAATCTCTACTAGATAAATTCCCTGTGGATAGTTCCAAAGTCTTTGTGATAACCAATTTCTTTTTTGGTGGTGCAGGCTCAACAATTTCAATTGGCAATTCACAGCCCTCTAATAAAGAGGCATCAAAAGTGATATGTAAATTATCATCATCCAACATAAGAACAACTAAATGTGCAGCGTGAAGTCTCATCATTTCTTTGTAAAGATGCGGGTGACGTATAATATCAAATGCTTTCTTATATGATGGGTTGCTATCTAACCAAAAACAAGCTCTTAATGTTGGCTTTTTATTTAAGAAATCATTATAAATATCTTCTGCAAGGATTAATAATTCCTGAATATCTAGTTTTGTCAATGTGGTTTTCATAATTCTTTTTTATTTGTATGTATCAAGGAATCGAAAAAAGTGTAGGGGAGAGTTTTTACTCTGTTTTTTCACTGTTATTTAGTTTTTCAGTGTTCTGTATTTCTTCTAATAGTCTAGGAACAAAACGAACACCTTTAATGTTAAAATCTTCTAAGGTTACAGGACGAACATCTGAAAAACATTTCATTCCGTCTATATCAGTTCTAAGCTCTTCGCTTGTAACTCCAATAACACCCAGTACAACCCCAATAGAGTTTTCAGATATTACATAAACTACTTGACCTACCTCATAAAGTATTTCTCCTTGAGGTCTAGCAATACCGTTGCCGCTTCTGTCAATAAAAGCATCATAGATAAAATTGGTATAATTTCGGGGGTTTACAAATATCTTTTTCATGGTATTTTTTTATTGGTATGTATCAAGGAATCGAAAAAAGTGTAAAGGGAGACTTGCCCCTATACCAAAAAAGTTGTAGGTTTGTCAACTCTCACAGGTTCAAATACTCTGCTTGGGTATCTTTTTCTAAGATTTTTAACTCTTTTGATAATTTCCTTTTCTGTTCTGAATCTTTTACCACCAGTAGAATAGGGAGAATATCTTATACCTCTACTGGTACACTTGGAAATATATCCAAAATTTTCCATATTCACAGTAAAGAAATGGTTAACTTCAACTCTCGTTTTTTCTTTGATAACTCGTTCTGACTGTCTCATACGCTTCATATCCCTACTGTTTGCATCTAGTCTAACAGTAAAATAAATCTTTGTTTCTGCATAATATTTTTTTGCACGAGCAATTAATAAAACAAGTTGTTCAGTAGTATCAACTGTTGTGCTTAAATCTTCCTTGCCAGTTTCTTTGAAATTTTCATCATTGTAACCTCCATATACAAAAAACACAGTATCAATATGATGTAACCTCAACTCTTCAACTGTCTTTGCAGTTTTTGCGCCACCTATATAATAACTTTTAAATGCTTTGTAAGAGCTTCCTCTTCCATTAAGCTGCGTACTGGCATAGCTACAAAAAGACTCGTCTGAATAATCATCATATGACTTTTTATAACCTTTTCTCATTTTTTCAAGAATAACTTCTAGGTCTTCCTTTGTAGTAATGATATTTGGAGCAAAATATGTATTTAATCTAAAATCTCTTTCTCTTACTTCTCTACCAGTAAACAAATCTGTTTGTGTACAGTTATTTGAACCATCACAAGTAATAGGAATAAACTGCTTGTCGTCTATTTTTACAAATTGTCTGTCGTAATAAATTTGATAACTCATTTTTTTAGGTTTTATGGTTTGTACTGGTATGTATCAACACTTCGCAAAAAGTGTAAATTGTGCCCCCAACGAGACTCGAACTCGTGCCCACGGTTTTAAAGACCGTAGCTCTAACCAACTGAGCGATTATAGGGGCTTCCTTAAAATTATTTCTTCATAATATTTCCTCCTGATTAGTTAATACAAAATCGTATACTTCTTTGGACTTGTATGTATCAAGAGGGTGAAAAAAGTGTAAAAACACTGGGGGTTAATTCAGTATTTCAGAATAAGCTTGACTGTCAACTGCAAGTACTAAATACCTTGCTCTGTCAAATTTTTGGACTGCACCGCCAAGCGATTTAATTGTTGGGTACTTTGCTTGAATAGCTTGTAAATCTCGAGTGTTGATAAGCTCCTGCATTTCATATGCAAAATCAATACATTTCGCAACTACTTTACTTACTGGGATATCACGTCCACCAAAACGGTTTCTACGTATAACTTTAACTTCACTCTTTTGCTCTTCTTTTGAAATTTGTAAAACTTCGTCTACGAATTTTTGGTCTGCTGGTTTTAACTTTGCCATAACAATATTTTTTTTTAGTTCACTTGTATGTATCAAGCAATCAAAAAAAGTGTAAAGGGAGACTTGCCCCCTTAATTTTATAAAGCTTTTGTAATTTTAATCATTTTTTCAGGGATACGACAAATTGTACCCCAAGCAATCTGACTAGTAAATCTTTTAACAAACTCTTTATTATGAGTATGAACAAGAAATTCTCCCGCACCTACATATTCAACTTTAATAGGGTTACGGTCATAGTCAATTGAGAATGTAGCCTCTGTTTTAGATGTAGCAACAAGCGTTTCACCTGATACGCTACGCTGTACGCCTCTAAAATCAAAATCTTTCAAAACATCATATTCAAATCCCTTAACTTCTCTGAAAAAAAAATTTTCTTTTGACCAAAGGGGTGACATGATTTTGTTTCTGTTTTTTTCAGTGTAAGCTTCCGCTTCTTCTCTGGTTTTAAAATCTTTTTGAAATGTGTTATAACATCCAATTAATTCATCTTGAAAATAATTAAACAAATAGTAAAATTTAAACCCTACAAAGAATCGAAGGGTAAACTTATTTATTTTGTTGTTATTCTCCTCAACAAGAACAGTAATTGTAAACAAATTGCCGTCTATTTCCATATAAACGTCTTCTTCTTTCCATTGTCCATGTCCATATGAACAAGAAGCATCAGTAAGTAAATAATTAATGATTATGCTAAGCTTGATTTTTCTTTCAAGTTCTAATTTGCTTATGACTTTTTTGTCATGTACAGCATCTATGCGGTTTTTTTCAATTTGAACTTTTTGTATTTTTTGGTCAAACTTTCGTTCAAGCTCATATACTTTTTCGCTTTTTTCACGAGAAAGTTTATTTAATTTTTCATCTTGAGCTTCTTTTAATGCTATTTTTTCTTTACTAACTTTTTTGTTGTTAGTATAAATATCTAATAACTGCTCGAATGGTTTATTTTTCATAATAACATTTTTTAGTTCACTTGTATGTATCAAGCAATCAAAAAAAGTGTAGGCGGCACCGAAAAGTTGATAAACCTGGGTTTACACAAAGGGGAAAAAATGCCTCAAAAAGAAAGGGCAGAATCCCTCCTGCCCTATCAAACCAAAAAATCAAACCATGTATCTTTATTCGTCTCCGAACATATCTTTTAAAATTTCTTTTACTGGAGTTCCTTCTGACCAGTTGTAAGTGTATTCTGCTCTATCGTGAACTTCCAAATATTTTTGTACTGCTTTCTTTTGCTGTGCAGTCATTCTATTTCTCGTTATATTTGACTTTGCATGATTAATTCTACGGTTGTCGCCAATTTTAATCCAACCTCTCGACTCTAAATATTTATCAGCTTCACCAAATTTTTCCCAATTATCCTCTTCCTCAGTCGCTTCAATTGTTTCAGTCCAAAACAATTCTTTTGCTAAATTTCTATGAGCTTCATGTCCACACTCATAAAATTGTCCATTCGGACAAATAAATCCATTTTGCAATTCACTTGTAATCGGAACTGAGTTAAATTTATCAAGAGGTTTTGTCATTGAATCTTCATTGAATACTACCTCTTTTGTTTCTAGGCTTATCCAAGTATGATTGATGTTTCCCCTTACGTCTTCTTTTTTATTTTGCTGAGCATGATAAAACGTCTCAGTTTTGTGGTCATAAATAAACTGTGCTACAGAATTCCAACAACTATAAAAATATTTTACAACATCTTCAACAGTTTCTTTATCACAATAATCAGTTCTGCTACCTCCAAAAAGTATTGAGAATCTACCTCTTTTCTCATTGGTTAGTAATCGAAATATTTTATCTGATTTGCTCATAGCTATCTTATTTAACTTTGTAAAAAACTCTTATCTTTTTTAAATTTTAGATGTCTTGCCTCCGCCAAAGTCAACCCCACAAATTCTGATTCTGTGAAGGAAATTTCGTCGGGATAATACTCAAACAGCTCTTCTGATGTTCCGTCTTCAAGTTCAACCGTTACTTTTGGCATTGGGTCAAGAAAATTTTTCGGCTGTGGAGATATACTCGCTTTTTTTATTTTTTGTTCCATTGTTTTTATTTGTATGTATCAACTTGTCGCAAAAAGTGTAAATTATATTTTGTCAAACACGTCCCCTATACTTTTCCTTCCTAATAAATTACTACTTGGATATTCTGTTCCGTCTGCTGTAACTATTAGCAAACTCTTATAACTTCCAACAGGTGCAATTGTAGGCAACATACTAACCATTATCATTTGTCCCTCGTTATTATTTCCAATTTCTCTAGTTGTTCCCAGAGGTTTATCCCATAAGATAGATGGTAATCTGCCAAAGTTTGTCCTATTTGGCGTATCTTTATGGAAATAAGAAGCCATACCATAATGTAAAACAGTTTCTTTTTCATAAAGAACAGCTTGTACAAAAAGTTCCTCACCTTTTTTTACTATTCCGAATAAATCGGTTTTTGCTATTACGGGTATTTTTTTGCCTCTATTTTTCATGGTTCTTTTTATTGGTATGTATCAACTTGTCGCAAAAAGTGTAAAGGGGACTAATTGCCCCCTTACCTAATAATGTCTATTCTTACGTTCTATTTTTCTAATTTCTTTTAATTCCTCATCTGTCAAGTCTTCGTCGTCACCGTATTCATTATAAATACCAGTCTCACCACAATTCCCACAGTCTACGAGTTTCGAAACTTCTTTGTCCTTGCCAAAGTATTCGCCACACTCAGGGCAGTAAAATCCAGTAGCCATTATTTAGCGTCCTCGTTCATTGATACTTTGCCATCGGCACTAATTTCGTATGTATCATTACGCACTGGACATGTAGAGGTTGTTTTACCTTCTACGCTCTCACCCTCTACTAAAAGGATTCCGCAATTTGCACATTGAATTTTCTGTTTCATTTTTTTCTGTTTTTGATTTCGATTGTATGTATCAAGCTATCAAAAAAAGTGTAAATTAATTAAAAGAATAGTATTCCCAAATTGCACCCCTCCATGATGTTGATAATTTTCTGACTCTGTCTGCATTTACGGTTAATCCAAATCGGTAACCCTTGAAATAAATTTCATTATTTTCAAAATCTATTGTTTCTATAGTACAGAGTTTGTTGCCATTTTTTGTGCGAACCTTAATTTTATCACCCTCCATTATATCAATGTTAGGAAAATAATTTTTCTTAATCGGTTGCGGATGTCCAAAAGGAGCAAAAGGATTTAATTGTGTCATTTCTTTACAGTTTTAAGTTTGTTGAAATTATTTAAAAATGCAGTTAGATTGTTTTGAACTCCGCAACTAATACAAATGTTTTTTGAGCTAACACCATGACCACAAAATGCACAACTTTGAATCTTGCTAACAACCCTGTCAATAGCTATACCGAACTCACTATCTCTATCTGAAACTCTATCACCACCAAACACATCATAGATTCTTTGATGTAAAAGACATCTTCGAGCTTCATAACTTTCCAAACCTCTTTGATTTATTTCTTTATTCAAATGAACAATATAATCATAGTACAAATGAGCAGGAACATACTTATCAAACACTTTAATATAGTCAGCAGTTTGTTTTGATTCAGCTCTAAGCTCTGCATTGTCCCCTTTTCTAATTTCTTCTATTCTTTTCTCAGCTTCTTCACCTCCAAAACTCTCAGCATATTCTCTCCTGACTTGAGATGGTGTTACTTTAAAGAATGTTTGTTTTAGATATCTTCCAGTATTTTTTTCAGCAAATTTTGCTTCCTCTTCTGTAAGTCCAAACTCTTTTATGTAAAATTGGATTGAGTCGTTTTTTAAACTTTCAATCTCCACTTTTATTTCCACAGTTCTTTCACTCTCTTTTTTAGCTATTGCGTTAAACTTGGCAGTTTCTTTCTGAGTTTTCTTAATTTGCTTATCCAGTCTTTTTAATTTTCTTGTATGTGCCTCAGCTTCTTTTGTAACTTGAGCCTTGTCATTATGTGTCAAACCTAAGTCTACACTTTCAGCAACCTCTTCCATTTCAATAACAACCCAGTCTTCCAATCCACCGAATTCATAAGTCAATCCATCAATATGAATGTTTCCGCTACCACTCCACTCTAAATAATCCTGAGCTTCTGCTAAGTCAGGGAAAGTTTTAGGAACAACCATAGAGGCATATCTCCAAGCTCTCTTTCGTACAGGTATATATTTTATGTAGATTTTTGTTTTCATTATCTTTTTATTGGTATGTATCAAGCAATCAAAAAAAGTGTAAGAGAGGGAGAGATTATATTCTATCCTTGTACTTTTCAAGCAATCTTTTAAGTTTTCTACGTTCTTTGAACTCTTCGTACTCTTCATTATTCATTCGTTCGTTAGAGGAGCTTAGAATAAGTTCTTTTAAATCGTTGCTTAAGTTCATATCTCTAAGTTTCTTTAGATTGATAGGGGGAGAACTACCCATATCTCTATTTAGTCTGTGAATTTTCAAACTCATCTTATTAGATTCGTCTGCTATCATTTTAGCGATAGAACCTTTTGCGTGTGAATTTTTATCAGGGAAAAGTATGCTATTGAAAGTTTCTTTTTCATTTTTTAGTTTTTGGGGAGACATTACAACTGGGCAAATGCTTGGGTCTTTTGCTAATATTTGAGCCAATGCAGCGGTTGTACCAATCCTAATAGGATTACCAAAAACAGCGATAGATATTTTTTTTCCAGCTCTGAGTCTTTTTAATTGCTCTGCTCGAATTTCTTCGCTAATCCCCTTTACTTGTCCATTAACAATTTCTTCGGGAGACTTATCTTTTTTCTCTTTGCTCATGTCTCAGTTTTAATTTATTATCAATCTTAGTAGACCATTCCATTATAAATGCAGCGCCAATTCCAAAAACGATAACTGTAATTATTTTATAATCCCTTATCCACTCCATTACTATGTCAAGTTGATTTATAATAACAAAAACAACAGGATAGATAATAAAGCATAACCCTAAACAAATTAAGTATTTTCTCATATTAGTAGTCTACGCCTTTCAGCTTTAAAAGTTCACAATATTTCATCATTAAATTTGCTATTGCCCAAAGTTCTTCGGTTGAAGCATTTTCAAATATTTCATACCAGTAGCTTTCCTCATTTGTGCCGTCGCCACATAATCCAGGACGATATTCCCATTCACTTGGAATGATTTCATCTCTTTTGTTAAGTTGTCCACAGGCTTCAAACCATACTTCCATAGCTGTACCCCAAGTATCATGGCAAACTAATCTAAATTCGTCTTTAAAATCTTTTAGTTTCATGTTATTTAATTTTAGAGTTAACTTCCCACTTTCCACTTATATTTGAAAAATGACAAAGTATTTTTTTACCGTTAACTTCACATTCACAATATTCTGCACCTCTACCAACAGCCCCAGTAAGTTTGGCATTATAACTTTTATCACCATCAATAACTTTGATAGTTTGACCCTTTACCATTGGAGACGTTGTTAATTTTACGTATGTTCGCATTCTGTCTCTGTCAAATCGGTTTATTGTCATTCCATTATCCATGATTTTCTTTCTTTAGTTCAACTGTATGTATCAAGTTATTGAAAAAAGTGTAAAACTATTTCTTTTCTTTTTCCTCCACCTCTTCTTTTGGAAACACATCATCATAATAATACCTTGTAAGAGAATAAACATCATGCCACTCCTTTTTATCATTTTTATCAATTGTCTTAACTCCAACACCATGATAATAACCATCTTCAAGTTTGGTTCTCACTTCATGAATTTTATCTCTACTGCCAAAATCTTGACCAACTTTTAGCTCGGACAACTTTGCAAACATTATAGTTTCAGCAAAATATTGAACGTGGATTGTGTCAATTTCCTCCATGCAAAATACCAATAAGTCATAAGAATGAATTCTACACTCACTAAACTTTGTTGTTTCATATGCTTGTTTAAGCTCTACATTCTCAGGTATTGGAAGACTTGCAGAATTCCATAACAAGTGAAATAAATCTTTTTGTATATGTTCAATAATACCCTTTAAACACTTGTTAAAGTCTAGGAATGGATTTTCCCAATATTCTTCTAATTTTCTATCGTGTTCTTCGTCCTTTAAATTCAAACTTGAATTAAATGTAAAGGCTGAATCAGTATAGATATCTGTTTTAAAGATATCACAAAATTTAGTAACTCTACAATATATTGTTAGATGTTGCCCATATTGTCTAATTAACAGTTGAATGTTTTCATATTTTACAACACTCCAGTTATAATTTTTACCTTCATTAGATTTAACCTTATTGATATTTATATTATCCAATGATTTTAAAGTTAATGAATGGCCAGCCTTGTGTAGAGCGTTATAGATAAATGTCAACGGTTCTCTAACTCGATTAAACAAATTCATTTTATAATTAATTTGACCTCGTAATTCGTCACTATTAAATTTAAATATCTGGGTTACTGGTTTTTTCTCTGACATAATATTAGATTTTACTGGTTCACTGGTATGTATCAAGTTATTGAAAAAAGTGTAGATTAAAACCCTCTCTTCTTCAATATTTCCAAACTCTCTTTTATACCGTAGGCTTTAATATTCTTTTCATTTATGTTTGTTATAGAATTTACCGCATCGCTATAGTCAAGGCAACCACAATACATTTTAGATATTATCTTTCCATTGGGGTCTACTAATGAATACATATTTAATCCTTTAACAGTTTCACCGTCCTTTATTATATTTTCTATCTTTAACATAACTAAATTTTTTCAAGTTTACAATGGTTTAATCCTGCTAAGGTCAACCAAGAATTTTCACCCTTAATAATAGCGCAGCCTTTTACTTTCTTTCCACCTGGGAATCCATTAGGGATATGTAAAATTGATTTACAATCAATAACATCAATTGTACCCTCATAACCTTCAAATGAATTAACGCCACATTTAGAGCCGCCCTTTGGAGCTAATATTACTCTAACTTTATCGCCTTTCTTAAGTTGTCTTATGTTTTTTAATATGTATAATAACATGATTGTTCTTTTTTGGTTCGTTGGTATGTATCAACAAGTCGCAAAAAGTGTAGAATATTTTATTCAGGGAGAGCTTTCTGCTCCAAAATTTGCCCCACCTTATCAATACAACAGTTTTTAAATTTCTTACCACTTCCACACTGGCAAATGTCATTTCGTTCCTGTTTCACAACCTTTGGTTTCTTATCTTCAATCTCTCTTTGCTTTACTTCCTCAGGAGATGGAGAGGGAGGGGTTGGATTTTTTTCAACAGGGGGAGTTCCGAAAATTTGAAATTCACCTGTCATAGTATCAATCAAGTAAACGCCTTTTGTGTCTGTGCTATTGTAACCTTTACAGGCAGCTTGAACAAACAACATATTGTTATCAGCTTCAAGGGTATCACCATAAGATTTTCTATAACAAATCTTTTCTCCAGTATGTAAATTATAGTAATATTCTTTATAACAAGCTATATTATTTGTAATACTTATATGACTTGAAAAATCATATCCGAATTCTAATACAACTTCGCCATCCATATTTACAACACATTCACCCCTATCATTTTTATTCTCTTCGAATTTCAAAGCACAATAGTCAGCTTCAAATTTAGAATCAGGATAATGACGAGTTTTAAAGATAGGCTCAGATAACTTTTCAAAACCCTTGTAAAGACAAAATTGTTCATCCCCTACCAACTTAACCAAATACATTCCTTTTTCAAGATTTTCGTAATGGGTTGCAGAGAATAAAAAACTACCATCTTTTTTATATAGAGTTTTAACATCATTAAGTTTACAAATATAATGTTCGTTTGCAAAATTAACTTTAGAATATTTTGTAGGTATTTTCTTTGAGGGTACGCCTGTTAGTCCTGTTTCTTCATCTGTGATAATTCCCGCCTCTTCGTTTGCACGTTTGCGCTTGTTCTCGTCTATTTGACGAAACATATCTTCCATAAAGTATCCCATAGGGTTATCCCCAAATAAACTTCTTCCAAACATAGTTGTAAATTTATGATTCAATAGTATGTATCAAAGATACGCAAAAAGTGTAAGCTATACAATTTTTGCACTTGAAGTTGTTAAGATAAAGTTTTTATTCTTAACCTCGAAAAATTGGTCTTGAAGTTCAGGGGCAGTTTCCATTAATCCCACAACATCAATTGAAAATATTCTCACAGGGAGAGCTGTCTCATCTGCTACAGGGGGTAATTCATTACTACAACTGTATCCTATGTCATTAGGGAAACAAAGTTCTCCTTCTTCAATACCCCAAAAGTGATTCGAAGTAATTGAAACATCTCTTATTTCTATGCCATTAACCACAGTGCCAACTATAGAATTTAAATAGCCAGATAGGATTGAATATATATAATTCATTCGACCTGTTCTTGTCTTGTACGCCTCAAATCGTTTTCTATTAACATAGAAATCTATAATTGCATCTGCTAATAATATTTTCATAGTTTTATTCTTTAATTAATAAATCTTCACAAGCTCCAATAAACAACTCAATTTCGTGGGGTTCACTTTCACCCTGTTCAATTTCATCTTGCATAAGTTGAAAAAAATCATTTACTTCCTCTTTTTTTTCGGGGTGCTTTTCTAAAAAGCTATTCTTAAATTCTATCGCTTGTATCATAATAGATTTTTTTTGATTCAACAGTATGTATCAATTCGCTGCAAAAAGTGTAAAGAGAAAAGGGAGAGTTTAATTTCCTCTCACTTCTCTATAACTTTTTAAGTATTTATTGTGATTTTTTCTTTTAATAACATTAATATTGTAACCTAAGCTTTTAAGTTCTGCTTTAAGGTCTTTTGCTTCCTCTTCGGTTGCTAATCTACTCATGTCAATCATTCTTTGATGGTCGCCACCTGAATGTTGTCCTACGTGTTGATACGTGGTTACAAGTCCGCCATAAGTACAAACCTCGTGAGGAAAAATAGCAAATACGTTTCTTTTGAAATCTTTAAGTTTATCAACTCTAAATATCATATCTGTTTCATTTTGGTCGATAGCGTGTTTCTTAATAGCAAATTTAAACAGTTCAAGATTAGGTTGTGTACAATGAAAGTTTAATTTTCCAGAGAATTTATTCACATTAGGGCAATTCTTAAACTCTTCTCGTGTACCCATAAACTTACAATATATTGTATAAACAGTATCATGTTCCTTTGGTAATATAATGCTAAGAACACCATACTTTGTAATTAAAGTCCATTGAGCAAACCACTGTTCAATTTCAGGTGTAACTGATTTAGCCTCCATTATAATTAGGAAATCAACTACTTTTTGTATGAAATTTTGTTGTTCTGATTTTTTATTACGTGCCATAATATTAGATTTATTAGTTCAATTGTATGTATCAACTAATCAAAAAAAGTGTAGATATGTTCTATTAGAAAACTATTCTTGTAACCAATTTATTGCCAAGATTATAAGAATCACCAAATAAAGTTCTGCCCATAAAACTACAATTTTTTATAGTTCTATTGCATACGGTTTTTATTTCTCCATTATGAAGAATAGCATCACCGCTATTTATTTCTGATATATGTACATTTTCTTTAGACATAATGTTTTAATTTTAAAGTTCGATTGTATGTATCAACAATGCGCAAAAAGTGTAAACCTAATGTTCCGACGTAAAAAAGTAAACCTATACATTTACTCTGCCGAAAAAATGTAAACATATAGGTTTACACAAAGGGGAAAAAAGACCTCAAAAAAAAAGTAAGAGGCTAATCTTACTTTTTTTGTTCTTTGGTACTTTATTTTTTCCTTATCGGTATTCACGGAATCCTACTTCGGCTTTTGTCAGGTCGCATCTCTTGTTAAACTTTCGGTCTTCCTAGTTAGGCTCAGCCAAATTCTATTTGCTCTACGGTTAGAATCTGTACCTTTGAACTCTGTGTGCTTTCGTCCCCTATAAACCTAGGTATCGGAATTACCTCTGAAACAGGAACGCCTCCGTACACTATGCTCAGTGTCATCACTAGCATCGGAATTATATATGTGTGTACGGTTAATATCATTTTTATTTTCTTTCTTTTGGTTTGTATTTCTATTTGTATGTATCAAGGATTCGCAAAAAGTGTAAATTGTTTACTTTAACTATTTTACAAACTTTTTAAATTCAGAAATTAAAAATTCATGTTCCTCAATTTTTTTATTTAATTTTGTCTTATCAGATTCATCTAAATCAGGACGAGACTCTAAAAAACTTTTAATTCTATTACGTTTTCCTATATGAATGATAATATAGCTTTTAGCTTCCTTTTGTATTGATTCATCGTCAATCTCAAGAATATCCTGAGGTACATAATCAAGTTCGCCACTGTCATACTGTATTCCAATTAACTCTTCTGCATCACTAGGCTCAGCAAAAACAATTGCAGTAGGACTTGTGTTATGATTTTCCGTTACTTCGTCATTTAAATAACACTCGGCAACATTTACCGTAACACCCTTTTTGAATTTTAAATATGTTTTACTCATGATATATGATTTTATGATTCAATTGTATGTATCAACTATTCGCAAAAAGTGTAAGGGAGAGGCTTTTCACCTCTCACTTATATTTTTAATAGTTTTGTTTAATTGTCATTATATAATCAGGTGAAAAACGCCCATTGTTGTATTTTTTACAACAAATTCCACAAGCTTTCTCTCTCTTTGGTCTTTTATGCATTCCTGATTCACGTCCACAACTAGGACAAGTAAGAGTATATTTTGAAGCTGTCATAGTTACTTCACTAGAATCAAACGTTCTCTCTGCTTTGCAGCCAATTTGCTTTGCTATATGTTCCCAAAGTCTACCATGACTCGGAGAATGAGGTTTAACGCTTATTGTAAGCGCATGAGCAATCTCATGTAGAATTGTATCTTTGATTTTGCTATTTAACTTGTCAAGGTTCAAAGCGCATAACGGCTTGGATAATGAAATCCAACGTTTAATATCATCCCATGAATTACTGCGAGAAGCAGCACAACAACCAAAACGGTTTTTACTATTGTCAAATTTGAACGTATAACCCAAATCTTTAACTATGTTCAAACTTCTAGGACCTCCATATAAATCTTCAAAATCCCACTGAGTATTCATTAACTCATTAATTAATATTTGTACATCTTTTAAAGTTGTTCCCATTGCGATTCTATTAGTGTTCATAATCTTAAATTTATTGGTTTCGATAGTATGTATCAACTAACCGCAAAAAGTGTAAATAACATTACCACACTCCGCTCAATAATGGTATACACAAAAGAGAAAAAAAACCTCAAAAAAAAACCCATTATCATAGGCTCTATATATCTATTCTGCCCCCCATACTTTAAATCCCGTTTTTAAAGTATGGGGGGCGTTATCATAATGGGGTTGCGACGTACAACGGTGCTAATTTTAAATTATTGAATTTGGGATTTTGTCGCCTTTCAGCTCTCTTTCTAACTTTGACTGTTCTGAATTCTAGCGCTAAGCAAGTAACGAACAGTAATATTATTGTGGTGTGTATTATTAGAATTTTCATTGTTTTAGATTTTAGTGTTGGTTTCAATAGTATGTATCAACTAATCGAAAAAAGTGTAAATTATTATTTTGATGTTTTTTTACCATTAACATCTGTTTTCAACCCTTTGGTATATGCTTCCATACCGTATTTTTTAAGTCTATTATTAGTCCATTTTCTAAAACTTGCTCTGCTTCTACTGTCGATGTAATCCACACCATTCAACATTTGCTTTTTAAAAAGTTCTTCAAAAAATTCTTTTGTCATAGTTGTAATTATTGGTTTCAATAGTATGTATCAATCAGGTGAAAAAAGTGTAAATTAATCTTGTCTTTTAAATCTCTGCACGAATCCTATCATTGTGGCGTCCATATCGTGAGTACTTCTATCGTCTTCGTTTTCTTCTTCGCCCTCAATTTGCTTGTTGGCATAGTCGAACCCTATCGGCTGTACTGGACTTGGTATTTCTCTTGAATGAGTTGCTGAGTCGGTAGGGAAAAATCCCCTTATGATTATTCTATCGTACATGATTTTAGTTTTTAGTTTCAATAGTATGTATCAATCAATCACAAAAAGTGTAAACAAAAGGGAGAGTTTATTCTACTTGACTTTCTTTAGGGGGATTTCCCCATCCAAACGGAATAAAACGGTCTACAATGCTTTTAGCATCTTTTAAACCTATGTTTTTTTCTTGCTTTACCAACATAACTGCTTTTAACTTTCTTTCTTTTTTTAAAAGAAAATTAACTTTATTGTCAAGTGTTGGTTCGCTAGAAGTTTTAGAAAATTCTTGCAAAAGATTGTACATTTCTTCGTCCTTCATTTTTGCCTGAATAATACTTAAAATATGTCTTTGCACTTCGTAAAGTTGATTTATGCTTTTCCCTGAAAGTATATCGTTTAAATCTTGTTGCATAATAGTATTATTTGGTTCGCTTGTATGTATCAACTAATCGCAAAAAGTGTAAAAGGGAACAATCCGCCCCCTTTTATTTGCTTTTATTTTTTCTCTACAAAGTTGTCAATTGCTGTTTGTAGCATATCAAAATATAAACCTGTTTTTATCTTTTTGATTTTTCCTTTTGGATTAGTAAAGTAAACATCAAATAAATCTAACCCATTTACAAAAATGTAAACATGACCGTAATGATGTCTACCTTGTACCATCATTCTAAATCCTCTAGTTTCATTCGCAATCTCAATTCTTCTAAAAGCATGACCGCCCCAAGAAAAGAATATATTGATGTTTCCACTTTTTAGTAAAGATAAAAGTTCTTGACAATTTAAAAAACGACTTTTCTTTGCTATTTCGTGCGGTTGGATAATTTCATCTACGTTGTTCATAATAGTTAATTGTTGGTTTCAATTGTATGTATCAACTATTCGTAAAAAGTGTAAAATGGAAATACCACATTCCATTCGATAATGGTATACAGAAAGGGGAAAAAAAACCTCAAAAAAAAGAGGAAAATTAACTTAACCCCTTTTTCTTGAAAACCAATAATAATCTATTTTATGTTCATTTGTGTTGCCATTCCTTCCGATATTTCTGCCCATTGATTGCCACCGCCCAAATAGTCTTTGTAATGCTCTGCTGTACGATACATCAATTTATAATTATTTTTGAACTTTGCACCCCTAACGTCGGGGAGAGAAATATAATATATTTGCCCACTCTCAGAGGTGAAAAACCCCGTAATATCAAAGTGCCCATTACTAAAAACAATGTTGGTTGCCCCGATTGATTTTAATTCTTTTGTAAAATATTTCTTAAATGCTCTACAAAATGTTATGAATTCAGGAGTCTTTCCGCTTGAAGACTCAAAACCTTTGCGTAATAATGTTATAATTATATTCATGTTATATATTTTTTTGATTCACTTGTATGTATCAACTATTTGAAAAAAGTGTAAAAAGGAAAGGGAGAGTTTAACAGTAAACAATATCACCCAATACGCTTAATTGAAAAAATATGTCCCCTGTGATAGCGTCATCATTACCGCCAACTGCATCTGCAAAATGGTCTGCATATTCCTTTAACATCAAGTCAACGCCCTTGTTGATGCTTTCAATATTTATTTCACCTATTTTTTCGTTTTCGTCTTCTATATCATGTATAGGGATAGTTTCACCTTTGCGAATAGCCTCCCACATTCTACTTACTAAACAATTCTTAAGATAATCCTCAATTTCGGGAGAAGTTGAAGTATAATCTTTATCAGGGAGCATTGACAAATCAGGGAGATAATACCAATAGTTTGACCCACCCTCTAGCGCTGAGGTTAGTAAACATAACATTGTTTCAAGGGAGAGTAATTCATTTAATTTTTTCATAATAGTATTATTTGGTTCGCTTGTATGTATCAACTAATCGCAAAAAGTGTAAGGGAGAATTATAAACAAAAAAAGCCCCCCTTTGCTAAGAGGGGAGTTAAATTTTTAAAATTCAATTGTATCGCCATTTCCTTTGATGCTGTCTAATCTGCTCAGGCTATCAGAAACAATATATTGTCTATACTGTGTATGTTTCATTTTGCTACGAAACAAATCTTTTGCTATTGTCAAAGGTTTGCGAGTATCTTTACTAAAATCACCCTTTACTTTTACAGTTTTTCTTACTTTCATTCCGAAAATAAACACCGTACCATCTGTTTTATGAACTTTTAACCAGTCGTTCACTTTCTCATAAGCATCTGTTTGACTCTGTGAGCGTGCTTTGCTTGGTGAAATTAAAGCACCTAATAAAGCCGTTCTTGCCTCCTCTAAAAAGTTCAAATTAAGACTTGTTCCTGTTTCTGCTTGAAATTCTTTTGCAGTTACATTTTTTAGAAACTCAATATCTTTTTCTTTTGCAGCACCGTAAGGCACATTGATATTAATTAATACGTCTTGTAATTCAGTGTTGTTAGATTTTTTGCTAACATAACCTTTAATACTTACAAATGACGTTCCTTTAACACCTGCTAAGGTTGTTACTAAGTTTTTAATTTGTGACATAATTTATAATTTTATTGGTTCGCTTGTATGTATCAATTAATCGCAAAAAGTGTAAAAAATTACTATATATACTATACGTAAAAATCTACACTTTTTCCATGTGGTTGATACATATAGATAAGAAACAAAAACCAATTATTATGAGTATAGAAATAAGCCAAATAGTAAAAGACGTAAGTACAGAGGGATTAAAATCTTTGTTAAAAGAATTACCTCATGTTGCTATGAATACCATTGAGGGCAGAGAAGAACTTGAAGCGGTTATGCAACATAATTTAGATGACGGCTTGATTGATGAGATTGAATTAATCATTGTGTTAGATGGAGAATAAAAGTTTACACTTTTTCCATGTGGTTGATACATATAGATGAGGGGTAAGGGAGAGAATTTTGTCCCAGCCTATTTAAGCCCCCTAATTAGTGTCTAAGGCATAGAGTAGAAACCTTAATTAGACCCCCTAATTAACGACCGTATCAGTATTAAGCCCCCTAATCAGCACCCCCCAGAAGCCCGTGC
>Ga0208769_1000348_pt1 | contig 23473 bp, 23 predicted proteins | sample AntAceMetag02UKC_FD_184768 | JGI IMG/M metagenome (GOLD analysis project Ga0208769, IMG submission 184768) | Saline lake microbial communities from Ace Lake, Antarctica- Antarctic Ace Lake Metagenome 02UKC (SPAdes) (version 2) | ecosystem: Environmental > Aquatic > Non-marine Saline and Alkaline...
ATTCTGTCATGAACTCATTTGAAACAGCGACGACTTTCCATTCTTCTGGTGGCTCGTTGTATGCTACTGGCAATTCCAAGAACTCATCAGTTGATTTTTCAGTTTGCTCTAAAATCGTGTTATCGTTTCTTTTTATAGTTATAATTACTGTTGAATCTATTTTTTCTCCTGTTTGGTCATGGAGTATTGCTTTTGTTTTAAGGCTTGTTCCTGGTTCTACATCTTGGTTCTCAATAATTATTTCAAGGCTTGTTGGAAGTTGTAAGATTCTAATACTGTAGTCAATTGATTGTTGATTTGTTATTTCCTTGTTTGCATCTTTTTCATACACAATTATTTTCATTGGATGTATACCAGCTTTCATATTTTCTGCTAAAGGTATTTCTACAGAGAAGAACCCGTTGCTAACTGCATCTGCTAAAACCATATTTGTTGTTGTGGTTGTTTCGTTGCTTGTTTGGTTTGTTACTTGAATTGATAAAAATTCGATTTCTATGAAACCTTCCACCTCCTTTCCATTTTCTTTTACTGCAGAACCCTCAAAAAAGAAATTAATTCCTGGATTAAATTCTGTTTCGCTGGTGTCTAAGTTAATTTTTAAGTTATTTGATATTCTAAATTCATTTGTGAATTGGGGCTCTTCCCCTCTTAAGGACATTTTTATTTTACAATTTCCAGTAATAGTACCAATAATTTCTTTAGTTAGAACAACTGAAGAGTCAAATTCTTTTTCTTCTTCTGATGAGAGTTTTACACCATTTTTATAAAAATTAATTATCGGACCGTTGCAAATTAAATCCATCTGGAAATTTCCTTCGATATTTGTTGTCGCTTTTACAGTAGCAGGGATTTCTATTAAATCTCCTAAATTGTAAATCTCTTTTGGCTGTTGATTAATTATAATATCTGCAGATGTGAAAGATGTTAGAAGCATAAACCCCAATAATAATATTATCACTCTTTTCATTCTTGTAAGAGCGGATTATTGTTTATAAATATTTTGGGAGTTTTTGATAATGTTTAAAAATAAAGATTTGTTTAATTAATCATGAAAAAGAGAAGTTTTGAAGTTACTCCATATGAAGTTAAAGGAGAAATTGATTATGGAAAGTTGATTAAGAAATTTGGAGTTTCTAAGATTGATGATAAATTATTGAAAAGAATTGAGGAGCACACAGGAGAGTTGCATTTGTTTTTGAGGAGAAAAGTTTTTTTTGCGCATCGAGATTTGGGTTGGATTTTGGATGAATATGAAAAAGGGAATAAATTTTTTCTTTATACTGGGCGAGCTTCAACTAAAGGAGGAAAGGTTCATCTTGGGCATTTGATGCCGTGGATAATGTGTAAATGGTTGCAAGATAAATTTGGTGCAGAGTTTTGGTTTCAGTTTCCTGATGAGGAAAAGTTTTTGTATAAGAACGATGTTACTTTGGAAGATACAGAAAAGGCAACTTATGAAGACATGTTAGATGTTATTGCTTTGGGATTTGATCCTAAGAAAACGCATTTTTTAATGGACACTAAGCATGCTAATCTTATGTATAAACAGGCTTGCAAGGTTGCGAAGAAGATTACTTTTTCCACAGTTAAGTCAAGTTTTGGTTTTAATGATACTAATAATATTGGTAGTATTTTTTATACTGCTATGCAAGCTGTCCCTGCTTTTCTTCCTTCTGTTTTAAAAAGGAAAAATATTCCCTGTTTAATTCCCTTGGGAATAGACCAAGATACTCATTTTAGGATTTCTAGAGATGTTATGCCCAAACTTGGTTATTATAAACCTGCAATTATGCATAATGTTTTTCTTCCACCTTTAACTGGTGTTGGTGGAAAAATGTCTGCTTCAAGTATACAATCTATATGGACAACTGATTCTCCTATAGAAGTTAAGAAAAAAATTAATAAATATGCTTTTTCAGGAGGGCAGAAAACCATAGAAGAGCATAGGAAAAAAGGAGGAAATCCAAATGTTGATATTAGTTTTCAATATTTGAGAATGTTTTTTGAACCTGATGATGAAAAGTTGAAAAAGATTTATGATGATTATAAATCTGGAAGGATGTTGACTAGTGAGTTAAAGAATATTTTAATTGACAAAATAAATGTTTTTTTAAAAGAGCATCAGAAGAAAAGAAAATTAGCAGAAAAAAGGATTGAAGAGTTTATTTTTAAAAATAAGTAAATCATAACAATCTTTAAAAATAAATTTTATCTTTGGAGTTTATGCAGAAGATAGTAACAATTGGTGGAGGAACAGGGCAGTTCCAAATTTTAAAAGGTCTTAAAAATTATGACTGTTCAATAACTGCTATTTCTAATATGACTGATGATGGAGGTAGTTCTGGGATCTTGATGGATGAGTATGGAATTTTGCCTCCCGGAGACATAAGACAATGCATGGTGGCTTTGGCAGAGGATGATTTTTTAAGAGATTTATTTAGTTATAGGTTTGGTAAAGGAGAAAAACATAACTTAGGAATTTGATTTTAACTGCTTTAAATGATGCCTATAAAGATCCAGTAGTAGCAATAAAAGAAGCTAGCAAACACTTGGGTATTAAGGGAAAAATTTTACCAGTGACTATTGACAAAGTTGTTTTATGTGCTGAAACAGAAAAGGGTTTTATTCTAAGGGGAGAATCAAATTTGGATTCTTTTTCAGGAGGAGATTCTATAAAAAAGATTTTTTATGAACCAGAACCTTTTCTTTATAGGGGAACAGGAGAAGAAATAAGGGTTGCTGATAAAATTATTATTTGTTCAGGAGATTTATATAGAAGCATTATTCCAAACCTTATTGTTAATGAAATGTCAGATGTTTTGAAAGATTCTTCTGCAAAAAAAGTTTATGTTTGTAATTTATTTACAAAAGAAGGAAGTTATAATTTTAAAGCAAGTGATTTTGTTAAAGAAATTGAGAAATATTCTGGAATTAGGTTAGATAGAATTATAATTAATACACAAGTTCCTTCTGATAAAGTGAGAAAAAAATACCTTTCTGAAAATTCTATTTTTGTTGAAGATGATTTAAAAGAAGATTTGAGGGTTATTAGAGGAGATTATATTGGAGAATATCCTCAAGAAAGAAAAACTTTGTTTAGACATGTTCCTGAAAAAATTGCAAGAGAAATAATTGCTTTATGATTATTTAAATAAACTAAATTTTTTAAACCCCTTATTCTTATTCTATCTATGAAAATACTTTTATTGCATTGTGATTATATTAAGTTCAAGCCCTTGAAAAAAGCTTTGAGGAAAATTGAGGATTTGAAAGATAAGGAAGAGAAAAAAGTTAATGAGTGTTTAGTTGTTTTAAGTGCTGTTGAGAAAGAAGATTCAAATATTAAAAAAGTTGTTGAGAAACTTGTTGAGGAAATTAAGGATGTTGCTGGGCAAGTGAAGGTGAAGAATGTTGTTTTATATCCTTATGCGCATTTGTCAAGTAATTTAAGTTCGCCTGAAATTGCTGTGAAAGTTTTGGAAGAGGCTGAGAAAGAATTGAAAAAGAATTTTAAGGTTATACGAGCACCTTTTGGGTATTATAAAGAGTTTGAGTTGAAAGTTAAAGGGCATCCTTTAAGTGAGTTAAGCAGAGAGATAAATGTTGAGGGAAAAGTAGGAGAAAGTAAAGATAGTTCTGAAGGAGATTATAATTATAAGCAGTTATTGAGGGAGATTTCTAAAACGAAGTTGGATAACTCTAAATTAAAAGATAATGATCATAGAATTATTGGGAAGCAAATGGATTTGTTTAGTTTTTCAGAAACAGCACCTGGAATGGTTTTTTGGCATAATAATGGTTTAGTAATTAGAAATGAGTTGATTGATTTTTGGAAGGAGGTTCATCATAAATCTGATTATCAGGAAGTTTCAACCCCTCAGATTTTGGATAAGAAGTTGTGGCAGATTTCAGGACATTGGGAGAAATATAAAGAGAATATTTTTCTGACAAATTATGAGAATAAAGAATTTGCAGTAAAGCCGATGAATTGTCCAGGGGGGATTTTGATTTATAAGAATAAACCTAAGAGTTATAGGGATTTGCCATTAAGAGTTGGAGAGTTAGGAGTTGTGCATAGACAAGAACTTTCAGGGACTCTGGGGGGTTTATTTAGGGTTATTCAATTTACGCAGGATGATGCACATATTTATTGCACAGAGAAACAAATAGAGGAAGAATTAATCAAGGTTATAGAATTGGTTGATTTTATTTATAAGAAGTTTAATCTTCCTTATAGGGTTGAGTTGTCGACGCGTCCTAAAAAGAGAATAGGGAGTGATAAGATTTGGGACAAGGCTGAAGCAGTTTTGGAAAAGGTTTTAAAAAAAAAGAAATTGAAGTTTAAAATTAATAAGGGAGATGGGGCGTTTTATGGGCCGAAGATTGATTTTCATGTTACAGATTCTTTAGAAAGAGAATGGCAATGTGGGACTTTACAATTGGATTTTGCGATGCCTGAAAGATTTGAATTGGAATATGTTGATAAAAATAATTCAAGGAAGATGCCTATAATGTTGCATAGAACAGTTTATGGAAGTTTGGAAAGATTTATGGGGATTTTGATTGAACATTATAATGGAAGGTTTCCAACTTGGCTTGCACCGATTCAAGTTAGAGTTTTAAGTTTTACAGATAGGAATGAGAAATATTCTAAAGAAGTTATTAAAAAGTTAGGAGAGAAGATTCCTAATTTAAGAATTGATGCTGATTTTAGGCAGACAACTATTCCTGCAAAAGTAAAGGATGGAGAAATAATGAGGGTGCCGTATATAATTGTTATTGGGGATAGGGAAGAGAAAAAAAAGAATTTGGCTGTTCGTGTGAAGGGAGACAAGAAGATTCAGAATTTTTCTGTTGAGGAGTTTTCAGATAAACTGAAAAAAGAGATTAAGGAGAGAGCATGAGAAAAAATTTGTTAATTGAAGAAATCGGAACCAAACATCTTTTAATCGTTCCAATTTCTAAGAAATATCGAAAATTTATTTTTGAAGAATTCACAAGTGATGTAACTACTCATATGTATCCTAAGCCAGCTAAAAATATTAAAGAAACAGATGAATTTATTATTAATTCTCTTAGGGGTTTGAGAAAAGGGGATAATTTACAGATGGTGATTCTTAATGCAAAGACTTCTGAATTTTTAGGTTGTGTGGGGTTACATCATCTTGATAAGAAAACCCCCGAACTAGGAGTTTGGTTAAAGAAGTCGGCTCATGGGAAGGCTTATGGAAAAGAAGCTATTATTGCAATGAAATCTTGGGCAGATAAAAATCTTCCATATGATTATTTATTATATCCTGTTGTTGACAAGAATATTCCAAGTCGCAAAATTCCAGAATTATTAGGGGCAAAAATAGCAAGGGAGTATAATGAAACAAATCTAAGTGGAATTAAACATCATTTGTTAGAATATAGAATTTACAAAAAATGAACCTGCAATTTTATCTTGAAAAATTATTTGCATCTGATGAGTTTCAGAATTTTATAAAAGAAAATCCAAGTGCGTATTTTTGTTCTGGGTTTTTTTCAATTAATATGGAAGGCAAAGAAAATATAATCCATATTGATTATGTTATTCCTGAGACAAAAAAAATATTTAGTTTTCAATTAAATAATAAGATTAGCATAATCCCTGTTGAGCAAAGTGGAGGAGTTGTCTTAGAAGATATTTCCCCTGATATTAATTTTGATTTTGAAGAGATTGAGAAAATTATTGAAGATAAAATGAAAGAACAGGAAATAAAAAATAAAACTCAGAAGATTCTCTTGTCGTTGCAGAAAATTAACAAAAGAGATTTTCTTATTGGGACTATTTTTATTTCTGGATTTGGGATGATTAAAATTAAAATTGATTTAGAGAAAGAAGAAATTACTGAGTTTGAGAAAAAATCTTTTTTTGATATGATGAAAATTATTAAAAAGTAAATTAATTTTTTTGCACAATAAAATTTATCATCATTTCTGAATTATGTGTTGAAATTATTTTGAACCCTATTTTTTTAAATAAATCATGAATTTCTTTTTCGTCGTAGAGATAATAATATCTTTTTCCTTTGTCTTTCCAATTTACAATTCTTTCTTTTGGAGAATTTTTAAATCGTTTTGAGTTTTTATTCCAAACTTCTATTTCTGCTTTTGCATTTTTTTTCAAAACTCTAAAAAGTTCTTTTATAATTTGTTCTCTATTTTTTTTACCTTTTATACAATGTAATGAGGCTAGGCAAATAGCAGCGTCAAAGAAGTTATCTTCAAAAGAAAGTTTTTTCATATTAGATATAAAAAATTCTGCAGGTATTTTCTTTTGTTTTGCTCTTTGTTTTGCAAATTCAATCATTTTACTTGAAAAATCTAAAAGAAACATTTTTCCAGATTTTATTTTCTGAAGGTGTCTTCCTGAACCAGAACCTAAATCAAGAACGTTGCCTGCTTGTTTTTTTAAAAATTTAATGGTGTGTTCTGTGGGATTTGTTTTGAATTTTGCCCATTCAGGTGCGATTTTGTTCCAAACTTCTTTTTGATTCATGAAAATAGAATATAGTTTAAGTTTAAAAATGTAAATAATTTTGGAGAATTATGAAAAAAGTAAATCAAAAGATTTTCACTACATCACAAAGGAAAAATTCTTTCCAACGTAAACCGATGAGGACGATTTCAGGAATTACCCCTTTAGCTGTGATGTTGCCGCCTCGGAGGTGTAATCATGGGAATTGTGTTTATTGTCCTAGTTTGAATGTTCCTCAGAGCTATACTCCTAAATCTCCTGTTGTAATGAGGGCTATGCGTGTGAAATATGATGCTTATAAGCAAGTTAAAAACAGACTGGAAGTTTTTAAAGCAATGGGGCATCCTACTGAGAAAGTTGAATTAATAATTATGGGTGGTACTTTCTTAGAATATCCTAAAAAATTTCAGTATAAATTTGTTAAGGATTGTTATGATGGTTTAAATGGAGAGAAGTCTAAATGTAATTATTCTGGTGATCTTTCTAAAATATTAGAAAGGGTAAAGAAAAAAAATGAGAAGACAAAAAACAGATGTGTTGCACTTTGTGTTGAGACTCGGCCAGATGTTTGTTCTAAATTTATTGATAGAATGAGAGAGTGGGGTGTTACAAGAGTTGAGTTAGGAGTTCAGATTATTGATGATAAAATTTATGAAAAAGTGAAGAGAGGACATAAGGTGGAGGATGTTGTTGAAACTACGAAGAATTTGAAAGACGCTGGTTTTAAAGTTGGTTATCATATTATGCCTGGTTTGCCTGGGAGTAATTTGAAAAAAGATATTGAATTGTTTAAGAAACTTTTTTCTGATGAAAGATTTAGACCAGACCAATTGAAAATTTATCCGTGCCAGGTTATGCCTGGTTCTGAATTAGAAGATTGGTATTGGGGTAAGAAATTTAAACCTTACACTAAAGAGGAGACAGAAAAAATTCTGGTTGAGATGATGAAAGCGGTTCCTAGATATTGCAGAGTGATGAGAGTGATGAGAGAAATTCCTCCAGAATATATTATAGCAGGGACAATTAAGATTGATTTGCGGAAAACTATTGAAGAAGAACTTAGGAAAAATAATATTAAACTTAAAGAAATAAGATATAGAGAGATTGGATTTAATCCTACAGAAAATTTTGATATTAATTTAAAGATTACAAAGTATAAAGCAAGTGAAGGAGATGAATATTTTTTAGAAATAGTTAATTCAGAAGATATTTTGTTTGGGTTGTTGAGATTACGGATAAAAAAAGATTTAGGAATTATTCGAGAGTTGCATGTTTATGGGAAGTCTTTAAAATTAGGAGAGAAGATTAAATTTCAAGAGGTACAACATAAAGGTCTTGGAAAATGGTTAATGAAAGAAGCAGAGAAGATTTGTCTCCAAAAAAAAATTAAGAAGTTAAAAGTCATTTCTGGGGTTGGTGTAAGAGAATACTATAAAAAAATAGGATATTATTTAGAGGATGAATATATGGTTAAAAGGTTGTCAGAAAACCAGTAAATGGTTTTCTTTTTTGTAAGCACAAAACAAGTTTGCACGAAGAAATTCTAAGGCTTTTACGAAATGTTTTTATTTTTTATAAAGATGTCTTTTAATTCTTGGAGAGTAACGGAATATTTATAAATGGAAGAACCCTTTAAAAAGGGAAAATGGAAGAGGAAGAAGAAATTTATGGTAAAAAAATTGGAATCTGGAAAGAAAATTGCAATGGTTTGCCATTGGGAAAGTCCATATAAAGAAGAATGGAAAGGTGGAATGGGGATTTATATGGATGGGCTTTCAAAAAAATTATCTAATGAAGGATTGAATATAGATTTTTTTGTACCCAAAGTTAAAGATTATCCTAGAGAACAAGAAGTTTCTCCTGGAGTTAGAATTATTAGGATAAACACTCCTGTGCAGATTATTGAAGGAGATATAAGAAATATTTCTCATATGGAAAAATTTGGAGAAGGTGTAATAGAATATGTAAAGAGAAACGAGTTAGATTATGATTTGGTTCATGCTCAATATTGGTCAAGTTTTATTGCTTCAAAAAAGTTATCCGAAGAAGTAAAAGCCCCTTTAATATCGCAATTACATCAATTACATTTACTAAAAGAAATAATCTTTGAAAAAATAGGATTAAAATATGAACCCATTGAAGAGAAAGGCGCTCGTGAAAAAGAGGTTATTGAAAACTCAGATAGAACTATTTTAGTATCAAATCAACAATTATATGATTTAGAAAGAGAATATTATGGGGGAGAATTACCTTTTGATATTAGAAGAAAAATAGCAGTGGTAAGAAATGCAATTGAAACAGAAGGATATGATTTAATAAATGAAAGAGAAAAAAAAGTATTAAAAAATAAAAAAGGGATTGACCCTTCTAGTATTGTTATTGGTTTTCATGGGAGGGTTGACCAAGATAAGGCTGTTGATAGATTAATTTATGCTACGCATCTTTTAAAGAATGATCATCCTGGGAAAAAAATTGACTTGTCCATTGTTGGAAGAGGATCTGAATTAACAAGATTAGAGACATTGGTAGGGGATTTGAAAATGAAAGATGTTCATTTTTATGGTTATAAGACTGGAGAAGATCTTAAAGAATCAGTGAAGATGGTAGACATTGGGGTTATTCCTTCTACGTATGAGACTTTTGGATTAAGTGTTGCAGAATTAATGGCTTTTGGAGTTCCAACATTAGTTTGGAAAGGTTCAGGAGGCCCTGAAGAAGTTACAGGTAAGATAAAACCAATTATTGCTCCTGTGGAGTCTATTATTGATTTAAAGAATAAGCTTGAAGAGCTTACTTTCAATCCTGGATTAAGAATTGAGAAAGGTGCTGAAATGAGGAAAAGGTGTTTGGATAAATTTAATTGGAAGAGATTAATTGATGAAATGAAAAAGTTATATTCAGAATTAGGAATTTGATATAATTTTTTCATATACTAAGAGATAATTCTCCGCCATGATTTTAGAATCAAATAATTTTTCAACATGTTTTCTACAATCTTTTGAAGAAATTGAGTCTATTTGTGGAAGAACTTCTAACGCTTCTTCTAAAGATCTCACAACAAATCCTGTTTTGCCGTGTTTAATAACTTCCGGAATTGCTCCTTTATTAAATGCTATAACTGGAGTTCCGCAAGCCATGGCTTCTACTAAAACCATCCCAAAAGATTCATCAACTGAACATGGATGAAGATAAACTTTTGCTTTTTGATAGATTTCTTTTTTTTCAGAGTCATTTAATTCCCCGATAAATTTAATTTGTTTTCCATCGATATGAGGTTTAATTTGAGATTCAAAGTAATTTCTTCCTCCCATTTCATTTGGGTCGTCTCTGATTTTTCCTGCGAGTATAAGAGGTAATCCTGATTGTTTGGATAATTTTATTGCGTTATGAACTCCTTTTTCTTTCCACATTAATGAAAGCATAAACATAAAATCTTCTTTATTTTCTGAGAAAGGAAATTCTTCAATTGGAATTCCATTATGAACCATGTATTCAACATTTATTGGAGAATAAGCATTTTTTTGAAAATTGCTTACTGCACAAAAATTAGCTTTTGAAAGAGATTTTTTATAAAAATTATTGTCCCAGAATAAATTTTTTGGCCCATGTAAAGTAGTTAATAAATTAAAGTTTTTATTTGCGAAAGGGAATAATCTTCCAACGTGATCATGAACTATGTCTGGTTTTATTTCGGAAATATGTTCTAAAGCTTTGGCAGAATGAGCTAGATTAGCATTAACTAATTCATACACAGAAGTAAACTTTTTGTTTTTTTGCATCATTTCTGTAAGAGGTCTTTCTAAACTAGGTAATAATTTTCCTTTCACAATAGACCCTTTTGGTGCAATAATGTAAGATTCATGCCCCTCTTCTACGTATGCTTTATCTAAATAATCTATTATTCTTTGTATTCCCCCATAGGTCATATTTGGTTTTATTGGAGAACCAAATGTTCCTATTTGCATAATTTTCATAAAATTAATCACAATAATTAATTTAAAAGGTTTTGTGTTAAAGTTCTGATGAGGGCTCAGATTAATTTTAAGGAAATAGAAATTTTTGCGAGAAAGGAATTGAAATTGTTAAAGGGAAGAATTTGTGATTTGGATCTTTATAAGGCAGGGCGGAACAAAGATAAAAAAGGAGGGTTTAATTTTTATTCTAGGGATTTAATCCTATCCTCTATACTTTTGAAAGATCTACAACTCTTGAAAAATTCTTTAAGATTGTGTGCTATCTTACAAGGAACAAAAAATAATCCTTATAATGGAGAAGAGAAAGGCAAGATTTTTCATGAATATCCTGAAAAAAAGAAAACAGAAAAAGAAGGAAGGAATACTGGATTTAACGCTTCAGATACGACCTCTCTTTTTATTATCGGGATGGCACATTATATTAAACAGACAAAAGATAAAGAATTTTTGGATGAACATCAAGAGAATATTATCCAAGGATTAAAATATTTATTAAAACATATAAGAAAAGAAATTTTTTGGGAGGATCCTAAATTTTGTAATGCTAAAAAATTTAGATTAAAAAGCACTTATTGGAAAGATACAGGTTTTTTGGGAAGGGAAGACTACAAACCGTTTTATCCTGTGGCTTATAGCCTTGTTCAAGCACAAGTCTTGTCTTCATTGAGAGCTGCAAATTATCTTTTAAGTTTAATTTATGGAAGAAGCAACCCTTTTCTGTTAAATCTAGCGAAAAAAATGAACTATCAATTGTGGACTTCTTTTTGGGATAAAGAATCTAAAAATTTTGCAGTGGGGATCGATAAAAAGGGTTTGATAAAAAGTAATTCTTCGGATTATTTACATTTTTTATATTATTTGGATGAGAAAGATGTTTCTAAGAGAAAATTAAAATTATTAATTAAAAAAAGCCGTGAACTTAAAACAAGATTTGGTTATCGAGGAGCAATAGAAAAAAATCTTCTCCATCCTTATTATAGTGCAATCTGGCCATGGGAACAAGGATTTATATTTTTAGCAGGAAAGAAGCATAAAATAAAAGAGATAACTGAAATAAGTAAAAAATCTTTAGATGCAATTATAAAATTAAATTGTTTCCCAGAGGTGATCAAATATTTTAAAGGAGAATTGAAAGTGATGAAATATAATACTCAATTATGGACTATTGCTTATGCTATTTTTTTAGCACAAAATTTTAATAAAGATTTATAGTTACCTTTATAAAATAATTTCTTCTCTTTTTTCTATGCCCCTATAGTTCATAAGGATAAATCCTAGAACTCGGAGTAAGAAGCCCCTATAGTTCAGTGGCCAAGAATGCAGCCCTTTCAAAAGTAAAGTTTTTTGAACTTTTCATTTTCTTCATTTTGGAAAAAGAAGAAAGGCTGTGACCCGTGTTCGAATCACGGTGGGGGCGTTCGGAAACTTTGTTGAAAAGTAGTGGGCTTTTTTTCTATAAGAGAAAAAATTAAAAAAACCAAAAAGTAAATATTTATATATTGTTATTATTCTATAGTAACTATGAAAGAAACAATGTTTTGTTTAAACAATTGCAGAAAAAGCCCATTAAATCTGTTTTTTGACAAAGTTTATTGTACAAATTTGAATCGGAGAACAGATAGGTGGAAAAGAATGGAAAAAATTTTTCATAATTTATCGTTGGATGTCCAAAGAACATCTGGTTTTGATTTTTGGAATCTCATGGAATCATTAGGTGTTGTTCAACAAAGAACAAGATATGCTGTAACTGAAACACATAGGAACATTATCAAGGATGCTTTAGAAAATGATTATGATTCTATACTTATTTTAGAAGATGATACTTTATTCTGTAAAGGATTTAATGAGGGTGTGGGAAAATTTCTTGAAGCAGTCCCTGATAATTGGGATATGTTTTATCTTGGATACTATGCAGGCCCAAAATTTCCTTGGAACCAATTTAAAGATCTTAAAATAATGAGAATACCTAAAAATAAAACTAAACACGAAGGGCTTTGGGCTGCTCATGCTTATGGATTGAGGAGGAATATTTATGAAGATATTTTAAATTGTGGTAATGACTCCTTTACAAGAGTTCAATTAGGTCCAGATGATTCTAAATATGGGGCTATTGATGTTACTTATTATTATAAATTTCAGGGATATAAAAATTGTTATGCTACAAACCCCCCTCTAATTTTACAAACGTTAGAAGATACGGATATTGATGCAGGAGGAAAACATACAAAAAGATTAAATATCCCTGCGAATGATAAATTTAGACATTTATTTTATTAAAATGGCCAAACACATTAAATCTTACTACAAAAGAATTTTTTTTGAAGCATTAGTTAACGAATCCAATAAAAAAACAATTTTAATTTTGCCGGGCTTTCCTTTTTCAGGAGTTAATAAAGAGATTATGGATTTTTTATTTAAGAAGGGGTACAATGTTTTTTTCATGTTTTATCCTGGAACATATCAAAGTAAAGGAATATTCCTTGAAGAATCTCCTGTAGAAGAGATAAAGGAATTAATTTCATATTTAAAGAATGGCGAGATTATAAGCCTATGGGATGATAGTATTAAAAAATTTAACTCTTCTAAATTTTTCTTATTTGGTGGAAGTTTTAGTGGACCAATTTGTTTCTCATTAGCTGAAGATGAAAATATAGATAAAATATTTTTATCTTCTCCAGTAGTGGACTTTTCAAAACATAATCTCAATGAAAACGAACAGGATCTTGAGCATTTAACAAACTTTGTTAAAAAAGCGTACAAAAATTTATTCAGGTTTAATTTTGAGAATATTGTAGAAAGAATGTCTAAATTTAGAGAGTGTTCTCCTTTAGAATATCTTGAAAGAATTAAAACTCCAATTTTTATTTCTCACGATCCTAATGATCAAACAGTTTCAATAAATCATATAAAAGAACTGATTAAGCTTAAACCAGAAATTAAGTTAAAAGAACATTCTTTAAATCATAGTGAGAAGGTAATCCAATCGATCTGGGAAGATCTGGAAGGATTTTTAAATGAGAGTAATAGCTAATCCTCCTCTTGGATTATACTACAACACAACAACAAAAAATTATCATGCTTCTTTTTTAATGTTGTTGGATTCTGTTGCAAGGTATAAAAGATTGAAGGGAGAAGAAGTAATCTTTCCAGGAAGATCATTTAATCTGTTAGGCAGGAGAGCTAAAAGTTTTATTGATCCAAGTTTCTCTTTTGAAAGGAATTGTCATAAAATAAAAAATAAACTTTATTTTCATATGGATCAAGATAAAAATAGAGAAAAATTAAATTTATCTTCATTAGATTTTTGTTTAGACACAGATTTAGATATAATACAAAAAGTAAGACAAGATGTAGTCAGATTACAAGAAAAAGAATTTTTAATTAATAATAAGGGTGTAACTTATTTAGATTGCCCAAGAATACGAGAAAAGCATAATCTTCATGAAATAGCATCTGGAATAAATATTTTTCCTGCTAAAGCAAGAGGAGAGTTTTTTCAAATGCTTGACCGAAATACTTCTTATCCAGTACAAATAACAAGAATATCTTCTTTTTCTCCTTCAAATCCATTAGGAGGAGATAATATTGGTCCTCTATTTGTTTTAGCAAATATGTGGAAGCATAAATATCCCAATTCAGATTTTACTTTTGCAGCATCCCATAATATTTTACTTAAATATGCTTTCTTAAGTTTTCTTTCAAATATTGCACTAACAGGAGAAGCACTTTTTAATGAATTAATAGTTTGGCCAAAGACATACTTTGAAGGAGATTGTTGGGATTTGGAAAAAAGAGTAACTAATCCTGTGGAATCAGATATTTTAAGATCAACGTTTTTAAGTGCAATTCCTTCTACAAATGAAAAAGTAAACATCTCAGAGGGAATGTATAAAAGGGCAAGAAATTTTGTTTATAGAATATCTAATTTAAAACATCCACTAAAAGGGTTTTATGAGTTACCTAAAGATTTAACATCCAATCAGTTTGATGAATATAAAATTTTATTAGATAACTTTAAATTTCCTAAAGTATTTTCTATCTTAGAAAAAGAAGCAAAAGCTATAAGTCAAAAAATAAATCATTTAAGAGAAAATAAAAGATTTGGAAATCAAGAAAAAAACGAGTTGGGGGCAAAGTATTCAACAATTTTAGGAATCTCTAAATTGTATATGCCTTATGTATCTGAGTTAAAATGAAAACTGGAATTTATGGGGATATGTTTATTGTAGATCGAATAATTTTTAGAATTTATAACAATATACATCCAAAAAATCATTATATTGCATATCCAATTTACAAAATTGATAAAAATAAAATTATAAAAATTAAATCGACTAAATATATCAAGAAATATCTCGCACCTGTTGGTAAGGGAATTAATATACCTTTTATTCCAAGAAAAAAGGTCACACAATACTTTTCATGTTTTGATTTAAATCTAAGGCTTACGGGTAAAACAAAAAAAGAATTTGAAATAATACTTCAAAAGTTACGAAAAATTGGAATTAAGAATATTGGATTAACAGGTTCAACATACTTAAAGGGAAAAGGATTTAAAAAAGATTTTTCTAAAAGTGATCTTGATTTTATAATTTATGGAAAAAAAGAATCTAAAATATTAATGAATAAATTGAGTGAATTACATGATAAAGATTTTCATTCTTATAAATTTCACCCAAAAAAGATTTATCATCGGAGAAAATATCATAGTACTCCTTTCTTTATAGATTACTTCACAGCAAAAGAATTTGAAACTTCTAAACCTCAAGGAATTTTAAATGGAACACATATAAATATCACTCCTACAATGAAGATTAAAGAAACCGAGATTACGTGCAAAAATAAAATTGAATTAATGGGTCTTAAGAAATTTAGAATAAAAATTTTGGAAGATAACAAAGCCCAAAATACTCCTGCACAATATAGTGTAAAAGATATGGCCTCTGATAAAGAGTATATACTCTATACAAATATTTTTTACTATTGTTTTGGGAAAAAGGGAAATATCTTCAACATTGAATGTGAAGAAATTAAGAATAACAATAAAGTTTCATTATCTCTTGAGGGTTGGGGAAATTTCAGAAAATATCGTATGAATTTAATTAAACACGGTAAGTAAAATTAAAAAATTTAGAAATATATAAATTTGTTTAACTATTCAACAGGAAAACGATCAATTCTTTCCCTCCCTCTAACTCACCATTAGAGGTAACTAAACATAATTTTGAATATTTACTCTCGTAGAACTATAGTATTAATACGTATTCAGGCAGTAAGATTTAAAGGAAAAAAATTAGAACATATTTACTATTTTAATAATCAAGAAGATATTAAAAAATAATCCAAAAAATATATAAACTCCACCGTCTTTAAACTAACAACAAAACATTCCGAATATAAATTATGTGAGGAAATGTGGCAGTTCTAATATATCCCCAGTGGGGGCGTAAATGAGGTTGTAAACCTCATATTTTCTTTCTGATATTTTGAAGTAAAACCAGAATATTTAATTTCGAATCTAAGTAAATCAAAGATTTTCATTCTTCCGAAATTTCAGTTTCGAACGAGAGTGTTTACGTTTGAATTAATCCTGAAGGACAAACTTTCTACAAACGTGGGCAGGAGTTAGGTGGGTGTTTTAAAATAAATTAAATTTAATGTTTTTAAAATCAAAACTTATTTAAAGGGTAATCTCTTATTTATATCACTTAACTTCGGTTAAGGTTATCTGACTTCGGTTAGGTAAGGAAAGATATGAATTTCGGTTTGTGTCTTTCCATTTTTTTAATAATTTTATGAGGGAATTCGAAACTTCATTATACTTCGGGGGTGTTTAAATTTTTAACAAACTTTATTTCTTAGAAACTCTTATAAATAATGTCTTCAATAAATTATTATGAGTATTAATTTTAAGAAAATGGAGAAAAAGTGGCAAGATAGATGGGAATCTGAAAAAGCATTTATTGTAAAAGAAAATTCAAAAAAACCAAAATATTATGTCATGGAAATGTTTCCGTACCCTTCTGGTATTGGGCTTCATATGGGGCATGCAATAAATTTTACAATAACGGATATTTTTGCTAGGTTCAAAAGAATGCAAGGATATAATGTAATGTTTCCAATAGGATATGATTCTTTAGGGCTTCCAGCAGAAAATGCAGCAATAAAAGCAGGAATACATCCAGAAGAATATACAAATAAATCTATAAAAAGTTTCAAGAGCCAACAAAAAAGATTAGGATTTAGTTATGATACTTCAAGATTAATTAATACTGCAGACCCGCAATATTATAAGTGGGACCAGTGGATTTTTTTAAAAATGTTTGAAAAAGGTTTGGTTTACAAGGAAAAATCTTTTGTTAATTGGTGCCCTTCATGTAAAACTGTTCTTGCAAATGAACAAGCTCAAGGAGGAATTTGCGAAAGATGTAAATCAGTTGTAGAAGTAAAATCACTAGAACAATGGTTCTTAAAAATAACTAATTATGCTGACGAACTTTTAGAAGGACACAAAAATTTAGATTGGCCAGAAAAAACAATTGCTATGCAAAAAAACTGGATTGGAAAATCATATGGAACAGAAATTGATTTTAAAATAAATAATAAAATTTGGCCAGTATTTACAACAAGACCAGACACAATTTTTGGTGTAACTTTTATGGTAATTTCTTCTCAACATGAAAAGTTAAATGAATTTGTAACAAAAGAACAAAAATCAGAAGTTGATAAATTTTTAAAAAAACTAAATTCAGTTTCTGAAAAAGAATTAGTTGATATGGAAAAGGAAGGGGTTTTCACAGGAAGTTATGCAATGAATCCTGTAACAAATGAAAATGTTCCAGTTTATGCTGGAAATTTTGTCGTCGCTGATTATGGTTCTGGAATAGTGATGGCTGTTCCTGCACACGACCAAAGGGATTTTGATTTTGCTAAAAAATATAATTTAGAAATTAAACAAGTTATTTCTGGAAAAATAACAAAAGACATGGCTTACACAAAATCAGGAGAGTTAGTTAACTCAGGTAGGTTTAATGGTATAGATAATATAAAGGCAATTAGAGAAATTACAAAATTTTTAGAAAAGAGGAATCTAGGAAGAAAAACAATAAACTATAGATTGAAAGATTGGGGGATTTCTCGTCAAAGATATTGGGGAACGCCGATTCCTATTATTAACTGCGAAAAGTGTGGAGAAGTTCCAGTTTCATATTCTGATTTGCCAGTAGTTTTACCAAAAAAAGTAAAATTTGGAGAAGGTAATCCTCTTGAAACAAATAAAAAATGGATTAAAACAAAATGCCCAAAATGCGGTGGCGTAGGAAGTCGTGAAACAGATACAATGGACACTTTCGTGAATTCATCATGGTATTTTTTACGTTACTGCGACCCTAATAATAATAAGAAAATATTTGACTCAAAAAAAGTAGACTACTGGTGCCCGATTGACTTGTATATTGGGGGGGCAGAGCATGCTTGTATGCATTTAATTTATGCAAGATTTTACACTAAATTTTTAAGAGATTTAGGATTAATTAAATTTGGTGAATTTGCAAAAAAACTTTTTCATCAAGGAATGCTTCATGGTGCAGACGGAAACAAAATGAGTAAATCATTAGGCAATGGAGTTGACCCAATAGATACAGTAGAAAAATATAATGCTGATTCTTTGAGATTAACCCTAATGAGTTTTGCATCACCTGATAAAGACACAATTTGGGATGAAAAAGTTATGATTGGAAGCAATAAATTTATAACTAAAATCGCAGATATTTTTAATATAATAAAGATAAAAAAATCTTCCTTACAATTGGATTTTCTTTTAAATAAAACAATTAAAGAATTTACATTAGATATAGAAAATTTAGATTATCGAATGGCTACAATAAAAATAAGAACATTATTTAATAAAATTATCTTAGAGAAAAATGTTTCAAAAAATACAATGGAGAAGGCTCTTCAAATGTTTTCATTATTTGCCCCACACATTTCTGAAGAACTTTGGGAAAAATTAGGAAATAAAAATTTAATTTCTCTTTCAAGTTGGCCAAAAGCAGATAAATCAAAAATAAAAATAAAATCTAAATCTCAGAATGTGGAAAAAAATATTATTTCTAATATAAAAACAATAATAAAAAAAATCTCCAAAAAACAAGAAATAAAAAAAATTTATCTTTATGTTATGCCATTTGAAATTGAAAAAATCTCCAAAGAAAAATTGGAAAAAGAAATTGGAAAAAAAATTGAAATTTTTTCAACAAATAATCCTAGAAAATACGACCCTGAAAATAAATCAAAAAAAGCCCGTCCAGGTATGCCTGGAATTTTTGTGGAGTAAAATATTGGTGTTTTCAAACTTGATGATATTTCATTCTTCAATATCATGAGCCTACACAGATTTGAACTGTGGACCTCTGGCTCTCTTAGATTTCTCTATGAAATCTAAATGAAAATTTGCATCTTCTTTTAGACGAATCCAAGAGAAAATAATCCTAATGGATTACATTCCTATAAGACCAGCGCTCTGACCAGACTGAGCTATAGGCTCGTATAATCTCTAATTTGATAATCTATATAAAGGTTTTTCTCTTTTTTTTATTTATGTTAATTGGTCTTGTTGGGAAGCCATCATGCGGAAAATCTACATTTTTCAAAGCAGCGACTCTGGCTGAGGTTGAGATTGCAGCATATCCTTTTACAACAATCAAAGCGAATCACGGGGTTGGTTATGTAAAAATTGAATGTATTGATAAAGAATTTAACACACAGTGCAACCCAAATCACGGATTTTGCATTGAACATCAGAGGTTTGTGCCAATTGATTTAATGGATGTTGCTGGTTTAGTTCCTGGGGCGTCTGAAGGCAAGGGATTAGGAAATCAATTTTTAGATGACTTAAGGCAAGCAGATGTTTTTATTCATGTTGTTGATATTTCAGGAGAAACAGATATTGAAGGAAAATCTACGGAGAATTATAATATTAGGGAGGATGTTGAATTTTTAGAGGATGAATTAAATAAATGGTATTATAATATTTTTATGAAGGTTTGGAGGAGTTTTACAAGGAAGACAGAAATGGAAAAATCAAAGTTTTCCGACGCTGTTGTTAAACAATTTTCAGGTTTGAAAGTTAATGAAAATCAAATTAAAGATGTTTTGAGAAAATTAAATTTACCTGAAAAACCGAGCATATGGAAAGAAGATGATTTAATGAAATTTTCTTCTGAATTAAGAAGGATTAGTAAGCCAATGATTATTGCTGCAAATAAAGTCGATACTGAAAAAGGCGAAGAAAATTATAATAAACTTAAAATAGAATTTCCTAATCTGATTATTCTGCCTTGTTCTGCTGATTCTGAATTAGCTTTGAGAGAAGCAACAAAAGCAGGTTTGATAAAATATATTCCAGGAGAAAGAAAATTTGAGATAATTGGGAAACTTTCAGATAAACAAAAACAGGCTTTAGAAAAAATTAAAAAAAATGTTTTAGATGTTTTTGTTGAGGGAACTGGTGTTCAAAGTATTTTAAATATGGCTGTTTTTGATTTGTTAAATTATATTGCTGTTTTTCCAGGGAGTGCAAATAAATTAGAAGATAGTAAAGGAAATATTTTGCCTGATTGTTTTTTACTTCCACCTGGTTCAACTGCTTTGGACTTTGCGTTTTTTCTTCATACTGACTTTGGGAATAATTTTATTAAAGCAATTAATGCAAAGACAAAGAGAGTTTTAGGAAAAGATTATCTTCTTAAACATAGAGATGCACTTGAAATAATAACACGATGAAGGTTAAAATTAAAGTAAAACCAAACTCTTATCAGGAAAAAATTGAAAAGGTGTCTGAGAATGAATATAAGATTTGGTTAAAAGAAAAACCTATTGGTGGTAAGGTTAATTTAAAATTAATTAAGATTTTGAAAAAATATTTTGGTGTGAAAGTTGAAATTAAATCTGGTTTTACGTCGAGAAGAAAAATTGTTGAGATTGAAGATTAAGGCTTTTTTTCACTTCCATGCCCAGGGCATAAAATTTTATATTTTAATTTGCTTAATTTTTTTAAAGAATTTTTCATTTCTTTTTTAGAACTTCCTGGCAAATCTGTTCTTCCAATTAACTTTCTATGAAATAAAGTATCTCCACTAAATAAAATATTTTTATATAATATGCATATTCCGCCTTTAGAATGCCCAGGAGTTTTTATTATTTTAAACTCTGGGATTTTTAGTTTGTCAATGTTTAGAACTTTTTTTTCTGGGAAATCTTTTTTTCCTCCATAAACTTTAGCATTTTGGAATAAATTTGAATTTTCTATATGGTCAAAGTGGTGGTGAGTTAGAATAATTATATTGATATCTGAAGTGGAGGTATTTAATTCTCCTAATTTTTTAATTAATTCATTTTTATTTGCAGATGAGCTTGTATCAATTAAAATATTTTTTTCATTAAGTTTTATTAAATAAACATAAGAACCGAATTTTTTAAATGAAAATTTCCAGATGTTTGGTTTTATTTTTTGTGTCATCTAATTATGCACACAAAATAATTTAAATAGGTTTGTTTTTTATTTTTTATGAAATATGAATTTGCCCAAGATCTACAAGAAATTGCAAAAGAGATTTCTAAAATTTTGTTTCCTCACATTTTCATTAATAGAATAAAGTGTTTTAGAAGTTATGGAACTTCTTCAAGGGGAACTATTGCTAGATGTCATGCCTTAGGAAAGTTAATGCAAAAAGCATTAGGAATTAAAGCAGTTTATGCTTTGGAATTTTTGTCCGAAAGATTTGATAGAATGGATAAAGAAGAACAACTTAAGGTAATAATTCATGAATTAATGCATATTCCGAAAACTTTTGGAGGAGGGTTTAAACACCATGATTATGTTACTGAAAAAAATGTGAATTTAATGTATAAAGAATATAATAGGTTAAAAAATGTTGATAAATTTAAAATTTAAAAATAGAAAAATAAAAATTGATGTGGAAGTTTGTAAGTATAAGTTTTTAGGGTTGATGTTTTCTCGACGAGAAAGCGCAAAGGCACTTTTATTTAAATTTAAAAAAGAGGTGAGAATTTCAATTCATTCATTTTTTTGTCCAAGGTTTCTTGCTGTTTGGCTTGATAAGAATAATAATATTTTAGAAATGAAAAAAGTTTTTCCGTGGAGTTTTTTGATTCTTCCGAAGAGAAAATTTTCAAGATTGGTTGAAATTCCTTGCAATAGCAAGTACGATGAGATATTGAAATCTCTCGACGAGGATTAGAAAGATTTAAATAGTAAATAGTCCTTTATTTTTAAGATTAAAGTTGTTTCTCTTCGGGAAACAATAATATAATTTAGAAGGAGGTGACGATATGGGAAAAATAATCAAAAAAAATGTTATCACAAGAAAACCAGGACATCTTTATTATGTAGATGGACAAGGTAATGTTTGCGAGGCTAAAATGGCTCGAGGTGGTAAAAAGAAAAAAGTTGTTAAGAAGAAAGTTGTTAAGAAAAAAGTTGTGAAAAAGAAAGTCGTTAAGAAAAAGCCAGCAAAAAAGAAAGTTGTGAAAAAGAAAAGACGATAAGTCTTAATTTGTTTTTTATTTTTTAATTTATTTTGTAGAGAAATAGGATTATCTTAATTAATAAATGGATAAAATCCTTAGATAAAAGAATGATATATTTTATAAATTCTTTTTATGTTCTTTTTTTATGCCAGTAATTTTAGGAATTGAATCAACTGCACATACTTTTGGAATTGGTTTTGTTAAAGATGGAAAAATTCTTTCTAATGTTAAAAAAACATACACTACTGAAAAAGGGGGCATAATCCCTCTTGAAGCAGCAAAGCACCACGAAGAAAATTGGAAGAGTATTTATTTAGAGTCTTTGGAAAAAGCAGGGATGGCACCCAAGGGTGTACCGTCTCACGGCGTTCCCGGCACGAGAACCTCTAACGAGGTACCTTCTGTAGAAGAAAATATAAATACAGAGGGCAAGATTGACGCGGTTGCTTTTTCTCAGGGTCCTGGCTTGGCTCCTTGTCTTCTTGTTGGTTTAAGAAAAGCAAAAGAACTTTCTAAAAAACTTGGTGTTCCATTAGTACCTGTTAATCATTGTGTTGCTCATCTGGAAATAGGGAAACTTACAGGAGCTGAAGATCCTGTTATGCTTTATGCTTCTGGGGCAAACACACAAATAATTGCTTATGCTTCTGGCAAATACAGGATTTTTGGGGAAACTCTTGATTTAGGAGTGGGAAATTTTATAGATACTTTTGGAAGGTATACTGGAATTGGTTTTCCTGCTGGACCAAAAATTCAAAAATTAGCATCTGGTAGTAAAAATTATATTGAACTCCCTTACAAAGTAAAAGGAATGGACATTGCTTTGTCTGGAATTTTAACTAACTTAAAACAAAAACTTGATTCTAAATCCCCAAGGGATTACTCCTCAAAGGATGACCCTGCTGGGCCTTCTGGTGAGCCTAATTATAAATTAAATGATTTGGCTTATTCTTTGCAGGAGACGGTTTTCGCTATGCTAGTTGAAACTGCAGAAAGGGCGTTGGCGCATACAGGGAAAAAAGAGCTTCTTCTTGGAGGGGGTGTTGCATGTAATTCCCGTTTGCAAGAAATGTGCAAGATAATGTGTGAAGAAAGAGACGCGAAGTTTTTTTGCCCTGAAAAACAATTTCTCGTTGATAATGCATCAATGATTGCTTATTTAGGAGAGATTATGTTTAAAGCAGAGATTAAAGAATCCCCGAGGGATGACTCCTCAAAGGATGACCCTGCTGGGTCTTCTGGTGAGCCTAAAAATTTAGAGAAAATTGATATTAAACCTCGTCAGAGAACTGATGAAGTTGTGGTAAGTTGGAAATAAGATATTTTTAATTATGGATTATGGATGAAGATTATTAAATCTATTTTTATCACAACTATTTTTTTATAGTCTGAGGAATTTTTCTTTTTATGGAGATTAAAGCAAAAGTTAAACACAGAGGAGAATATT